>TARA_R110002072_G_scaffold184083_2_pt1 | contig 43143 bp, 35 predicted proteins | sample TARA_R110002072 | Tara Oceans TARA_R110002072 (sample SAMEA4397118) | marine metagenome | biome: Polar Biome; feature: [SRF] surface water layer (ENVO:00010504); material: water (ENVO:00002006), including particulate matter (ENVO:01000060) such as... | depth 5 m
GCTCCTGAACCTGAAGCTACTGGAGACATCCAATCTTCTTTTCCAAAGACGCTCAACTGGCCTTCTTGTGTTTGAAATTTTTTACTTAAATATGCTTCTAACTGCGCGGCTTGTCCGGGAAATTTATGCTCTGTTTCAGTCGCTATTACAATATGGGCAGCTTTGCTGACCATCAAATACACTCGATGCCCTTTAGCTAACAAGACTTCCAACAGGCGAATGCCATATTGCGCACCAGAAGCACCGGTAATCGCGAGCGATATCGTTTTTATATCTTGGTTTGAGGTGTCATTATGCATAAGGTAGCCTTAATAAGTTGTCTCTAAGCTAAGTATATTTTGACTAATGTTTATTCGGTGTTAACACCACGTCTACTGGATGGGTGCGCCTAACAACAACCTAGGGCAGACACGTGGGTCTGCCCCTACAATTTAATTAAAGGTGCGCGGCTGTCGCTAGTTTAATTACAGGTATTTTTCAATGCCGTCATCAGTTTTTGATGAATCCCACCAAAACCACCATTACTCATGATCACAATATGCACACGTCCATCGTGTGACGCTAACTCGATGGTTTGCGCAATAATGGACTCAACTGTGTTTCCTAAGTGGTGTTTTTTATTCCCCCCTGAAAGCTGCTCTTCCAAGCAATTTGAATCGGACAAAATCGCCCAAATTATTTGGTCTGCAATGTCGGCACTGTCTAAAAGGGTGTTTTTATGAACCCCCATACGCATGGTATTCGATCGCGGTTCAATTAAGGCAATAATTTTTTCTGAACCAACTCGGCGCCGTAAGCCTTCGAGCGTGGTTTTAATCGCTGTTGGATGGTGAGCAAAATCATCATAAACAGAGATATCATTTACAGTACCTAGGTGCTGCATACGGCGTTTTACACCTTGAAATTGCTCTAATGCTTGCGCACTGTGCTCTAAAGTAACGCCTACATGGCGTGCAGCAAGCATCGCTGCAATACCGTTCTGGATATTATGCTCACCCGTGACAGACCAGTTCACTTGAACCGTTTCACCACCCAAACTGACTTCAAAGGCGTCACCGGATTGACTCAAACGTGACCACATGGGAGAGCTTAAATTTACACTGCCCTTTTGAGAAAAAGACTCAAGTTCTGACCAAACACCTTTTTCGAGTACTTCATCAATGGCTGCCACACCAGCAGGATAAATAACTCGCCCATTCTGTGGAATGGTTCTGATTACATGGTGAAACTGGGTTTGAATGGCCGCTAAGTCTGCAAAAATATCGGCATGGTCAAACTCAAGATTATTGACAATGAAGGTTCGGGGTCGATAGTGAACAAACTTGGAACGCTTATCAAAAAACGCGCTATCGTATTCATCGGCCTCTATCACGAAAAAAGGCGTTTCACCTAAACGAGCCGAACACGTGAAATTTTCAGGCACGCCACCAATTAAAAACCCGGGATTCATACCGGCATATTCAAGTATCCAGCTCAGCATGCTCGATGTTGTGGTTTTACCATGCGTACCCGAGACACCTAAGACCCACTTACCTGGCAATATTGTCTCTGCTAAAAAGCCGGGACCAGAGGTATAAGGTAACCCTTTATTAAGAATTTCTTCAAGTAAGGTATTACCACGACTAATGGCATTACCAATAACATACAAATCTGCACCCAACTCTAATTGCGAAACATCATAACCCGATATTAACTCAATGCCCTGCTCTTCAAGCTGAGTACTCATAGGGGGATAAACCGCTTGATCACAGCCCGTTACCCTGAGCCCCTTTTCTTTTGCTAAAACAGCAAGGCTACCCATAAAAGTGCCACAAATACCGAGAATATGAATATGCATTTAAAATGAGTCCATTAGAAATAAGAGGCAGGTATATAGGTTAATTAGCCTACAGAAGCACTGTAGGCAGTATATTCAAATTACATGCCGCCTTTAGCATCCAATTCAATCGCTAAATCCATAGCGTCAAGCAGCTCTTTACGAAGTTTCAATTTTGTACCGTGATGAGCGCGTATATTCAAGGTTTTAAATTGCGTCGCCACCTTCTTTGCGGTTTCCATTAATTGTTCTGGCTCTACCACCAAATCCAGAAAGCCTGCATTGACGGCCTGCTCCGGGCCAAACATTTCTGCATTAATCACCGAACGATTAAAGTAGTTAATAGGCATTCTGCCTCGTGCCATTTCAATCCCCGCATGATGCATCACCATGCCGATAGCGACTTCATTCAGGCCTATTTTGAATGCGCCCTTCACACCGATACGATAATCACTACAAAGCAACAAAAAAGCACCTTTAGCAACCGCATGTCCACCACAAGCTGTAATAATAGGTGTTGGAAAAGCTAACATCCTTCTAGTTAGTTTAGAACCTTGGGTCACCAGTGCAATGGCATCTGCCATGCTTTTCTGCATGGTTTTTAAGTCAAAACCACCTGATAAAATACCAGTCTGACCCGTCAATATCACCACCGCTTTCGCTGCTTCGGCTTGATCTAATGCTGAGTTCAGCTCTTCAATCACCTGATGAGAAATTGCATTTACTTTACCGTTTTGAAGCCTGATGTTAGCAACACCCTCTTCGATTTGAACATTAACAAATTCCATAACATAGCCTTTTTAAAATCTGGTTTATACACTATCGAAAACAAAAAAGAGGCCTTTATTGAAAGGCCTCTTTTTACTTTAGACAAGTTTAATTAATGCAGTATCCTGTCACTCAATTCTTTTTCTTTGCTTTCCATCAACGCCTTGGAAATAGCGCCCGCCGCCTGAACGCCCGCGCCTAACATAGCTTTTGCAATAGCAACCTTATGGTCGCCCAAGAAACCATCCACTTCTGATGAAAAGTGAATTTCAACTAAAGGTTCGCCCTCGTCATCCATTCGCCTAAGAGCAAAGGTGCCATCCTCTAGCTCTACAATTTCTAAAAATGCTCGACTCATACATCTACCCTTTATTTGAAATATCTATATAAACTAGACTAACACATCAAACAACGTGAATCTCGTAAACTCATCTTCAATTACCACTCGGCCTGTCTGGTACGCACAGCGCTAATATAAGCTTTAAAATTTTTAAACACACTCGCTAAACGCTCTTCGTCCGATAGCGCTACGTCACTATCTACTTGCACTAGGTTAATTCTAGCAGGCAATACATCCTCGGCTAATTCGTATGCTTCATTTACTAGAGGTGGAGAAGTAGCTGTATTCAAGCGTGGCTCTAAAAAAGCCATTAGTTGTGATAGCCAATTATTTTGCTGCTTGCTTAACTCTATTAAATACGCAACTTCAGGATAAGCGCTATTTTCTGGTAAAAAAACCGATGCATAATCCGTAATATGATGGCCGACATAAACACTCAGCTCTTCAATCCACGCTTGCCAAGTTTGTTTCAATGACAGGCACACAGCGGCTGTCATCGCCATATTGTCTGCTTTATCTTGAGTTAATGACGTCGAATTTAATAAATTCAAGAGTCTCTGTGAATAAAACAGATAAGCATTTACCACGTTCTCAGGTTTCACTTTTGCAGGTTTACTCATCATTAATGACTCAACTAACATGAAAAATAGCAGGTCATTATATCCCAACAAAAATGGTGGGTCATGAGTTCTCTTGGATGACTGTAAATAACATACTTTTCCTTGCCGAATAGCGGTTTATCATCTTTACTTACTTGAAATGCAAGCTTTGCAAGCGGATACTATTTTTTGATACACCTGCAGAGACTTCAAGGTATAAAAATAGCTAATTGGATTAATAAAGACTTATGACCACCCCTGTCCTTATCTGTGACGATTCCAGTGTTGCACGCAAACAAATGGCCCGAACGCTCCCTAGCGATTGGGATATTGAAGTCTCCTTTGCAAAACACGGTGAAGAGGCTATCGCTGCCATCAAAGAAGGCTTAGGCGATATACTATTTCTCGACCTCAACATGCCAGTAATGGATGGCTATCAAACACTTGAAGAGATCAAAAAACTCGACCTTCCCACCATGGTGATTGTGGTATCTGGCGACATTCAGCCTGAAGCACACAAACGGGTAAAAGATCTCGGCGCTATCGAGTTCATAAAAAAACCAACCTCTAAAGAAGCACTCGTTGAGTTATTAGAAAAATTCGGCCTATATAGTCCCTCAGAAAAATTAGCAGGCACACCAGAACCTAACGCGCTACCCACGATCAAGAAAGGCGAAATAGGCAAAATTGAGTATAGAGATTGTATTCAGGAAATTTCTAATGTGGCGATGGGGCAAGCTGCCGACCTTCTGGCCCGGCTACTGAATGTGTTTGTTAAACTTCCGGTTCCCAGAGTTAATCTGCTTGAAGTCAGTGAATTACAAATGGCCTTAACATTGACCGAACAAGCAAACACCTATTCGGCGGTTTGCCAGGGTTTTATTGGTTCAGGCATTTGTGGTGAAGCGCTGCTTATATTCAGTGATTCTAGTTTTACCGATATTGCGAAACTACTAAAATATAAAGGCGAAATAGACCGTACTGTAGAATTAGAACTCTTAATGGAAGTCGCCAGCATTTTGGTTGGTGCGTGTACGAATGGCATAGCACAGCAATTAGATACCTCGTTTAGCCAAGGCCACCCGGTTGTTCTTGGGCAACATGTCAAAGTCAGTGAGTTAATCAAGGCAAATGCCAAACGCTGGAAGAAAACCATGGCAATTGAAATCACTTATGAGATTGAAAACTACAACATCAGCTGTGATTTATTATTATTGTTCACTGAAGATTCTTTGGAAAACCTGAACAAACGACTTTCTTACTTAATGGACTGATAACAACCGGACTGACAAGACACTATGGAACAAGCACACATCGATATAAAAGAATTCCACTGGTTAATGGATATGTTACAAACCATTGACGTTGGTCTGGTGGTTCTTGATAAAGATTTTAAGGTCAAAGTCTGGAACAGCTTCATGGAAAGTCATAGCGGTATGACGCCGCGCCAAACTAAAGATCAAAATATTTTCGAGTTATTTAGCGAAGTACCCAGAGACTGGCTAACCCATAAAGCAAATTCTGTTTTCATGCTAAAAAACCGCTCATTCATGATCTGGGAACAACGCCCTTACCTGTTTAAATTCAAAAATAATCGCCCCATTACCGGTACTGAACCCTTTATGTACCAGAACATTACTATTTCCCCCCTCGTATCAACAGATGGTGTAGTAAACCATATAGCGATCATTATTTATGATGTAACCGATATTGCCGCAAACAGAAATGCTCTTGAAAAAGCCAATCATGAATTAGAAAAGCTAAGCCGAACAGATATGCTCACCCAGCTAAATAATCGGGGTTTCTGGGAAGAATGTCTTGCTCAAGAATTTAGCCGCTTCCAACGTTACCAAACAACCTGCTCTGTGGTGATGTTCGACATTGACCACTTTAAAAAGGTCAACGACACCTACGGCCACCAAGCGGGTGATGAAGCCATTAGGCAAGTATCTCAAATATTAAGAGACAACCTGAGAAAAACCGATATTGCAGGCCGTTATGGTGGAGAAGAATTTGGCGTCATTCTTGGCAACACCGATGCCGAGTCAGCGATTATTTTTTGTGAACGCGTCAGAAAACAAGTTGAAGCCGTCACCGTTGTACATGAAAAACATGAAATAAAGTTCACCGTGAGCCTTGGCATTAGCCAAGCCAGCAATACCACAAGCGATTATAAAGTTTGGTTAGAACAGGCTGACCAAGCACTTTATGAAGGCAAAGAAGGTGGGAGAAACCGGACCATTGTATTTAAGCCAAAAACCGAATAAGAAAAAAGATTCTATTTCACACTCACTACTCTTTTATCGGATAGTGAGTGTTTTTGTTTATGCTAAAAAAACCTCCATCAATTTTCTGACTATAATATTAAAATTAAAAAAATAATAAGGTATTCGATATGTTTTCTTCCTCCCCAAAAAGCCCAAGAAGAAAATCTCACCATAATCCGGACAACAACTTCGAGCCCACTAATAAAGCATTATCAGTCAGTTTAGCTAGCTTGGTATTGGCCCTTCCTATTTCAGTGTTAGCAGATCAAACCCAACAAACTGAAAACTTAAGCCCACTTGAAGAAGAAATACTTTGGCTGAAAGAAGAAACGTATGTCACAACCGCGACTAAAACACTTGAAGACATAAAGAAAAGTGGTTCGACAGTATCCATAATCACTGCACAAGAACTCCAGAACATGGGTGCGCGCAATTTAATGGATGCTTTGAAACGAGTCCCCGGTCTTGGTATTACCATCAATAATATTGGCCTACCAGTCATCGAAGTGCGCGGCGTCAAAACTGACTTTAGCGAGAAAGTACTTTTCCTTATGAATGGCCATGCGATAAACAATAATTTAATAAATGGTGGAGCGACTTGGTCAAATAATAATTTCTTAATTGATAATATGAAACGTGTTGAAATTGTTAGAGGTCCGGGGTCTGCACTTTATGGTGCAAATGCATTTGTTGCCGTTATTAATATTATCACCAAAACAGCTGACGATATTGATGGTACTCAGGTATCACTTAGCCTAGGCGATAATAAAACCAGAAAAATAAATATTCAAACGGGCCAAAAATTTAATGGTGTAGATGCAGTCTTCAATGCAACTCTTTTTGATACAGACGGCTATCGTAACTTTGTTGAATCGGATGTATATACAAATTCAAGTAACACAAATGACTGGAACAAACAGTTCAATTTAGGGTTCAACTTAAGTTTCTCAGATTTTTCTTTTCAAACACGCTATGTAAAAAGAAACAGTGGACCTTATATCGGATTTGGTAATGCTTTAAATGATGAATCCGAGCAAGATTATGCTGAATATTTTTTAGAGTTAAGTTATCAACGTACTCTTACTGAAAATAGTCAATTCAACCAACGCTTATATTATAACAATTTTAATACCGATAACTTCTGGGAACTTTCTCCTGAAGGCTTTCCAACAGCCGACTACCCAGAAGGAATACTGGCCATGTCACCTATTACTGCGGAATCATTTGGTACCGAGATTCAATTTGAATACCTTAGCAATGATCATAAACTTATTTTTGGCCTTATGGCTGAACATCAATCTATTTTTGATATTGGCTTTGACGCCAACTTTAACCCCACAACGGGAGCGCTATTACCAGGTGGATATCAAGATATTTATGATAGATGGCCTTGGCTGGTTGGGCAACAACGAGATATTCAGGCAGCATTTTTACAAGACATCTGGGACATTAATAATAGCCTGCGACTAATCATTGGTGCTCGATATGATTACTATAGTGATATAGGTGGCTCATTTAACCCCAGATCAAGTTTAAGCTGGGAATTTTCTAAAGATCATAACCTTACTTTCACATACGGATCTGCTTTCAGGGCGCCAAACTTCGGAGAGCTGTATAACCAAAATAATCCAGCAGCTCTAGGTAACCCTAACCTAACCCCAGAAGAAATAGATACCTTTGAAATAAGTTTGAACAGTAAAATAAACAAACGTACAGGTCTTCGCATCACGGCTTTCAGAAATAAAATCTCAGACTTAATTACTTTTGTTAGCATTTCTTCGGCTGAGAATATTTCAAGAAACGCCAATAAATTGGACGTAAATGGACTTGAATTTGAAGTAGACACGCGTTTAAGAGATGGCTCAAACCTTAACTTTAACTACACTTATCAATATGCTGTTGATAAAGAAAATAATAGCCGCATTGCTAAAGTTCCTATGCATAAAGCTAATACATCATATAACTATAGATACTCGCAGTTTTTAAGCAGCTATATTGCTCTAAATTATATAGGCAGCATTAAAAGAGAAGCGCCTGATAGCCGCTCTGACATTTCAGAATACGCAACAATTGATATTGCCTTAAATTTAAAAAGCCCTAACAAGAGTACTGAGGTTAACATTTCAATCTATAATCTATTTAATGAAAAATATGCGGATGCTGCTCATGCAGGCACTGTCAATTCCGACTACCCCAAGCCGGATAGAAATTTTTTGTTAGAAGTTAGCCAAAATTTTTAGTCTCTATTCACGCAACTGCTTAGTTGATAGCCCAAATAGAATTAGAAATACTATTTGGGCTACCAACTAAGCAGTATTTTATACATTTGAATCAAATCACATTGCCGGGCACTGACTCGGATCAGTCACAAACTTAGCTTCCGACTTATAATATGTAAGCCTGCTTTGTGAAATACCACAACGAATTAAAGACTGCAATGAACAAACGGCAGCAAATGTTGGATCGATAACGGGAGCCGGTAAATTTGCCGCTTTCAAACCCTCTGAAACAGCCGTAACAACATCGAGCATACCAGTACAACCTAGAACAATAGATTGCGCACCATCTACGGTTATCGCTTGTTTACTTTGATCAATAAGAGCCGCTATTAACTTCTTCTTATCTGATAAGTCTTTTACAGGTATGTTGACATTCCGGATCGATGCCAAGTTATCAGTAATCCCTAAATCTCTAGCTTCGGATTCAAGCATTGAGTCAACACTAGGCATAACTGTAATAATTGAAAATCGTTGAGAAATTGAAGTCGCCATTAACACCGCCCCCTCAAATCCACCTACCACTGGAATATCAACCAATTCTCGTACAACTGATACTCCTGGTGAGCCAAAGCAGTCAACAAAAATACCATCATAACCATTTTTTTCAGCTTCTTTAGATAAGCGAATAATTTCCCCTGTATTCAAATACTCAGCATAGAGGCTTTCGATAAAACATGTCCCTTCACTTACATTAACATAATCCGCTGAAAAGTCAGGCGCTAAAACTTGTTCAACCTCTTGCTTCACTTCAGGTACCACTTGGGTCGGTACAATAGGTATTAGAACTAAAATTTTCTTTTTTACGGGCGTAGAAGCCATTCATATTTCCTCTCAATTTATTTCTGCTATACCTAAATTAGAGCTGAATAAAAGAACTATTAAGCCCTGATATCAGCCCTACTAATGAACCTTTAAATATAGACTATATTTTTTAATACTTGCATAAATTCAAGTAAATCACATGGAGATACAAATGCGTGAATTAGACAGAACAGCTGTAGAGAGAATTGCAAAAGGTGCTTGTTTTTTAGGCAGTGGCGGTGGTGGCCCCTTATCTATTACCCCTGCCATTATTGATAATATATTTAAAGCCACTGATAGCGTAAAGGTAGTCGATATTAACGAAGTAGCTGATGATGCACACTTAGCTATTTCTGCTGGCATGGGCTCACCTCAAAGAGCGGCCGGTATGACCTTTGATACCGCGCCAGCAGTTGCCTTTGAAGCCGTAGCAACGCTCTATGGTAAACCTTTAAATTATGTAGCCGCAATAGAAGTAGGGGCGGCTAACAGCGTTATCCCTATGCTTGTTGCCGCCCAAAAGAACATCCCTCTTATCGACGCCAACGGTGCTGGCAGAGCGGTGCCTACTTTACCCTCTACTACCTTTTCTCAGGTCGGTATTCCGGCGACACCTGCGGTTTTATCTGCGGTGGGTGTGCCAGGAAACCCTTGTGTTACCTGTCCATCGGGTGATTCTGCTGAAGAGGTCGAAGCATGGGCTGGAGAAGTACTCACAACCGATCCTAACTTTACCAAATATAACGCAGGCGCGATTGCCTTATGGCCATTTAATGGAAAAATACTCAAAAGCGGTTCTGGAATAAACGCAGCGGCCATTGGTGGCTCATTAGTTTTGGCAGAAAAAATCGGGGCCGCGCTTGAAAGCAAAACCCCTGTAGACAGCGTGCAGCAAGTATTGACAGAGTCAAAACAAGCCCATCATTTCTTAGGCATCGGTAAAGTGATTGCGGTAAAAGAAGAAGCAGTCGGTGCACTCGATGGCGGCATTGTGGTGATTGATATGGGCAAGCATATTATCGAGCTTCCCTACTTAAATGAATTCTTGGGCGCTTTTGTTTGGGACAGCCAAAAACCGGGTTACGTTCTGGGCCCGGATATGATTTGTTGTATGACACCAGCAGGTGAACCACTGTCAAACCCATCCATTAATGAATTGTTTAATACCAGTGGTGCATTTGATATAGCGGTATTTACACTAACAGCAGCAGAAGCTATGCAAAAGCCAAGTATGTATAGTGAGTTTGCCAATAATATATCTAAACTCTACCCTGCGTTTAAAGGCTCATATGGCCAGCCTGGCACATTAACAATGGCTTGGACAAGCGGTTAATATAATCGACTAACGAAGCTCATCCACTGAATCCAAATACCCTGGGTTCAGTTTTATTTTATACTCATTCACCCTGCCATTATTTAAAATGATACGGCTGCCCGCAGGAAATTGAATTGAATCTTTAAGCTCACTTTTTTCTATCAGCTTAGTTGTCAAAATAGCCGCCTGTCTGGCTGTTGTAGGCAGGTCTGCCACTAGGCTCATCATCGCCCCCATATCCATAAACACTGGATTATAGGTAATAACGGGGACTTTAAGCTTGTCTGCCATTTTAAATAAAGCAGTGATATTTTCAATGGAAGATAACGCGCTCGAGTCTGAAATCAACCACAAGACATCCACCTCACTTAATAACGTTTCTGCTGACAACATAAGTTGATCATCACGGCTTAATTTAATCGCTTTTAGATTTAATGATAAATTATTAGCAGCATGATTCGCATCATCAATTAAAGCCTGGTTTTCTTCACTGTAGAAAACACCAATATTTTTCATCTCGAGAAAAAAGTACTTTAACCAAGTCAGTTGCACCTGAGGTGATAACTCACTCGCAATGCCATAATAGTGCTCGCGCTGTTGAAATTTACGCCAGTTTAAAACCGCGCTATAGACAACCGGTACATCTGGGTCTATAAAACCTATCGACCCTAAGGCCTTGGCGCCAATGCAATAAATTACATCGTAATCGTGGCGGTTAAGCACATCCTGTAAATATTCTATTGGCTCGCTTTCTGTTTCTAAATTGACAGTATGGGTATTTACACCATTCAGCGTATTCACGTAGTTTGTTTCTGCTACTTGGTACCGTTCAATAGATTGATTGCTATTTATGACTAATACTTTTTTACCGTTATCAATACCTTGATGATGCGTTAAAACTGGATCATTTGGTGTTAACTTCTGCAACGGACTCGTTGAACAAGCATGAATAAACATCGTGCTTAATAATAGTAAACACAGTTTCAAGAGCATTCCAAGACTTAGCCTAGTTATCATTATGTTGGCCTCCTTTCTTATTCGTATCTTCCTTAATATGCTTTGAGATTTGAGCAGAAAATACCGTCTGCACTTTCCATTCATCTAAACCCAACAAGTTCATTGCCTGATGCCCATCACTTGTCTTGGCCATATTCATCATCAAACGCGCCAAACTACTTTTTAATACAGGATTAGTCGATTTAAACACCAGAACACTACGTTTAAGCGGCTTACTTTCACGCAAAACGATCATATCTTTGTAAAGGTTTTTATTTAACCTGGACATTTTCGATAAGCCGACTTCGGTACTCAATGCCATTTCTGCAAGGCCGTACCCCACAGCCATCAGAGCATCAATATCCTTTGGCACTAAAAGAATGTTAAGTTTGTCTAGCTGATGAGTTGAGAGCTCTGGGTAGATCGAGCTAAGGATATCCTTGGCCCTGTCTTTAGAGCCAGAACAAGCGATTGTGACATTCTCAAGATCGAGGCTACTTTTATTAGCAATCAATATTTTACTGTAGGTATCTTTACCATTTCGAATGCCCTGAAACGCAAGATTCAAATTGTGTTCAGTGGCTTTAGAAGAAAACAAAGAGGCATAAAACCAGTCAGCCATAATAAAAGCGGTGTCAGTCTGATCTTGGACTAGACGAATAAATTCCGTTTCGTCATCGACAGGTTGAAATTCATAGTCTCCCAGCGCATATAAGTACTTATCCCAAGTATTTTTTAACACTAAATTCCGTGCTGTGTTAATTTCCGGGTTATAAAAGTAAATTTTAGTACGAAGGGAAGCAGCGTTTAAAAGGCTTGGTGCTTCAAATTGAGAACCGTCAGCGAGTAAGTCAAAATTCGGGTACAAAAGCATACAACAAAATGTAAAAAAAGCACCAAGCCTCTTATTAACATACATTGAAATAAGTGTACTATTTTTGAACAGATTTTTACTTCTCATTCGATAAATGTAGTCTATTATGTTAGTTCGTGTCGCATTTTTTATTAGTGTAATTAATACCTTTTGCACGGCACTTCAATTAATTGTAGCAAAAGATTTAATAACTGAGCGATCATTTTTTAAACATTTAAAGAAGTAATCAATGACTAAACCCTACATCCTATGTGTTGATGACGATAAAAGTATCCTTATTAGCCTAAAAGCACAACTTAACCACTACCTTGGGGAAGAGTTTCAGTTTGAGTTTGCTGAGTGTGCAGAAGAGGCTTGGGAAGTTATCGATGAGCTAAAAGCAGATAACCAATCCATTTCCGTGGTGATCTCGGATTGGATTATGCCTCGCATAAAAGGCGATGAATTTCTAATCAGCATCCATGAAAAATATCCCGACATCATCAAGCTTATGCTGACAGGTCATGCTGAAGAAGATGCCATCAAAAGAGCAACAAAAGATGCGAATCTTGTCGCCTGCTTAGGAAAACCCTGGGATATAAACGAATTAATCAATATTATTCGTGACAATGTGAGTTCATAAAATGAGCCGCCCAGTGATCTTATGTGTCGATGATGAGAGGATCATTTTATCTAGTCTGAAAGCACAACTGCAGAATAATTTATCTGCCAGTTTTCAAATTGAAGTCGCTGAAAGTGCTGAAGAGGCTCTCGAGATTACCCACGAACTTATAAGGGAAAATATTGAAGTCCCTATCGTCATTGCCGACCAAATTATGCCGGGAATGAAAGGCGATGAACTGCTGAGCCAAATAAAGACCTTATTGCCACAGACGCTTACTATCATGTTGACAGGCCAGGCAAGCGCAGATGCGGTGGGAAAAGCGGTCAATAAAGCCGGGTTATTTCGTTATCTGTCCAAACCATGGGATGAAGATGATTTAATCCTGACCATTCAAAGCGCTTTAGATAGCTATTCACACCAAAAAAACTTATTGAAGCAAAGTCATTACCAAATGGTTATTAACAAAACGCTTTCGCTGGCCATTGGTACACTGAATTTCAAACAGCAAATTTCCAAATCACTCAACTATTTACTTTCTGTTCCTTGTCTCTGTCCACCCTCACAAGGCGCGATTTACCTCTCAAGTAAAAGTCATGTCTTCGATCCGGGTTCGCCAAAAGAAGAAAGTAATCAACTCGTTTTAAAAAAAGTATGTGAACAACCCGAAAGTAATATACATAATGAATTTAATATTCAAGCCGAAGATCTCGATAAGTACCGCGAATGTTTATTCATCGAAAAGACATCAGATACCTTGGGGTACTTTAGTTACCCTATTTTATTTGAAGAAGAAATAGTAGGCCTGTTATTTGTTTATATAGACTCTTGCTTTTGCCACACAAAAGAAATCTCTTCATTTTTGTCATCATTTTCGCAAACCTTATCAAGTATTTATCGATTATCTCAATCTAACTATGCCTTTAAACAAAGTAACGAAAAGCTAAAGAAACACAAATTAGAACTGGAAAATTTAGTTAAACAACGAACAGAAGCGCTCAATAAAGCGCTGTGTAAACAAGAAAAAAATAATGTGATGCTACTTGCTGCAAATAAAGAACTAGCCTATTTTGCGACAACAGACTCACTGACTGGCTTATTAAATCGACGACATTTCTTTGAGTTAGCAGAACAGTGGTATAAAAAACTAACAGAGCAGAAACAAATATGCTCTGTGGCGATGATTGATATCGATTATTTCAAAGCCATCAATGACAATTATGGCCACCAAACGGGTGATGAATTACTTAAAAAAGTGGCTAAGACGATTCAAGATAGTTTTGATCAGACAGCGCTTATCGGCCGTTTTGGTGGAGAAGAGTTTGCCTTATTACTCCCGGAAGTCTCCGTTCTAAAAGCACAGAAATTGTGTAACACCTTACTGGGCAATGTATCGAATACAACGATTCATATACGTTCATCACAGCCACCTACTACCGTTTCTGTCACAGTCAGTGTCGGGCTTACACAGATTAATGACCAGGATAAAAATATCGAGCAAGCCTTATCAAGAGCAGATAAAGCGCTTTATGGCGCAAAGGATAATGGACGCAATACCATCTCACTATTTAACGGTGAGGCATGATGAAAACAGGCCTTCGCGCAAAATTATTTATCATCATTGCATCCACCTTACTCGTTGTATTAACCACACATACCTATTTGCAAATGCAACTTCAAAAAGATGTATTTGATAATGAATTGCAACAACGCACTATTCTGATGCGAGAAAACCTTCAGCAACGTGCTTTATCCCAAGCAGAGACTCTGAAACACTTAATTGCAGAATACATTGCTGCTTATAAATTTTTCGAACTCAGCAATACGGTTAAGCAGACAGCGCAAGAAACTGATGACCTTGAAAAAATCATTGTGTTGGACAAGTTAAATCAAGCATATGTAGACACCTCTAAACCTGGCTATTCAGGTTTTTATATTCCAGAACCAGACTTGAAACCTGATTCCCAAATCCCCCATACAAAACAGCGCTTACCAGATAACGAGTCTGACGACTATAAAATAAGAGAGGTTAAACTTAATCAGTCAGCAGGCCTGGAATTTAATATACCGATCAAAATTGGACAAGAAACATGGGGACATTTAATTCTTATTTATTCATTAGCAGAATTAAATACTCAAATCCTGGCGTTAATAAACGCGCATGAACAGGCACAGGATCAGTTAAATATAAAAATGCTTATCATTACCCTGTCATTATTATTATTGGCATATATTACTATTTCCCAGATATCCAAGCGATTAATTTCGCCCATTATCACATTAACAAACTATGCACGAGAGCTTGCTCAAGGAAATTTTAGCCATATAGAAGAGGTTTATAACTCAAGGCAAGACGAACTGGGCGTGTTAACAAAAAACTTTATTAACATGGCTAAAAAACTGGAACAAAGCCATGAAGCCTTAGCTAATTATAATCAAACATTAGAGCAAAAAGTCGACCAGCGTACCCATGCACTCAACCTTAAAAACGCTGCTTTGAAGCAAGCACTTTCTGATCTGGAAGAAAGCCAGCAACAGCTAATACACTCCGAAAAAATGGCTGCGCTCGGACAATTAATTTCAGGTATTGCCCATGAGATTAATACACCACTGGGTGCAATACAGGCATCTGCGGGTAATAACTCAAAATCTTTTCGCTATTTTGAAAGAGATTTACCCGAATTCCTTTCCAAGGTAACAGGCAATGACAAAGCACTATTAAGTATTTTATTACGTAAATCCATTGCTAAAATTGAAAAAGGTATCGTGTCTAGTACACGAGAAGAGCGCCAGCAGAAAAAAGAAATACTTAGTTACCTAAAAACGATACCTCTAGATAATGCCGAGGCATTAACTGAGTATCTATTAGATATGACCGATGCCTCAGACCTAGATGAATTAAGGCCATATCTACAGGATGAAAACGCCTATCAGATTGTGAGCATAGCGCATAATCTGAGTGCCTTAGAGCGAAATAACCAGACTATTTTAACCGCCATTAGCAAAGCATCAAAAGTAGTATTTTCACTCAAGAACTTCAGTCATCATGATATGACTGGCGATAAGATTTTGAGCAATATTAACTATGGCATCCAGACAGTGTTAGTCCTTTATCAAAACTTCTTAAAACAAGGCTGCACAGTGATCGAAAACTTTGGGGAACTTCCTGACATTCTGTGTTACCCAGACGAGCTAAACCAAGTATGGACAAACCTTATCCACAATGCGCTCTATGCCATGCAAAACCAGGGTACGATAAACATAGACACGTTTATGGAAGACAATGAAGTTGTCGTCAAGATAACGGATGATGGCTCAGGTATTCCGGTAGACATTCAGGAAAGAGTCTTCCTGTCTTTTTTTACAACAAAGCCAGCAGGCGAAGGCAGCGGTTTGGGGCTGGGGATCTGCAAACGCATAATTGATAAACATCAGGGAAAGATTTCACTTATTAGCAAGCCAGGTGAAACGACCTTTACAGTTAGACTGCCAATTTTGGACTCTTAATTTAGGCGCATTAATTTAGATATAAAAAAACCGCCATGCAGGCGGTTTCTTTATTCTAATAGAAAGTTACTTAGATAAGTCTAAAAGTAGCTTATTTAAACGGCTCACAAATGCACCTGGCTCTTTTAACTGCTCGCCACTTGCCAGCGCAGCCTGATCAAACAAGACGTAGGTTAAATCGTTAAAACGCTCATCATTTTGTTCTTCATTAAGCTTTTTAACTAAGGGGTGTTCTGGATTTACTTCGAAGTTTGGTTTTGACTCAGGCACTTTCTGCCCAGCCGCTTCCATGATTTTCTTCATCTGAGCATCCATATCATGAGCACCAGAAACCAAACAAGCAGGCGAATCAGTCAAACGATTGGTAATGCGAACCGTATCGACCTTGTCTTTTAGTAATTCAGATATCTGCTTGACCAAGCTTTCATAAGTTTTGCTTGCTTCTTCTTGCTGTTTTTTATCTTCTTCGTTTTCAATTTCACCCAGATCGAGCTCACCCTTGGTAATGTCCTGAAGGTGTTTACCTTCATAATCACTTAAGTATGAAATCATCCAACCATCAATACGATCACTTAATACTAAAACTTCAATGCCCTTTTTACGGAAAATTTCCATATGTGGACTGCTAACACCTGCAGCATACGTTTCTGCGCTGACATAGAAAATCTTTTCCTGATGCTCTTTCATGCGCGCAATGTAATCATCCAGCGAATGCGTTTGTTTGCCATCATTATTGTTTGTTGTAGCGAAACGAATTAATTTAGCGATCTTGTCTTTATTAGCAAAGTCTTCCGCTAAACCTTCTTTAATCACCTGACCAAACTCATCCCAGAAAGACTGATACTGCTCTGGGTTGTTTTTAGCCATTTTGGTTAACATATCGAGAACACGCTTGGTCAAGGCGCTCTTCATGCTCTCTACCGCTTTATCACTTTGCAAAATTTCACGAGACACATTCAAAGACAAGTCTTTTGTATCGACAATACCCTTCACAAATCTTAAATACAGCGGTAAAAACTGCTCAGCATCATCCATAATAAAGACACGCTGAACATATAACTTAAGACCTCTCGGTACTTCGCGATTATATAAGTCGAAAGGCGCTTTAGAGGGAATATACAGCAAACTGGTATAATCCAACTTACCTTCAACACGGTTATGAGACCAGGTTAATGGGTCTTGGAAGTCATGTGAAATATGTTTATAGAATGACTTGTACTCTTCTTCTTTCACTTCAGACTTAGACAAAGACCAAAGCGCTGTGGCTTCATTAACAGCCTCTTCTTTTGGCGCTTCCTGTTCTTCACCTTCAGCCGCTGGAGCTGGCTCTGACATCATCACAACAGGGAAAGCAATATGATCTGAATACTTTTTAACCAAACTACGCAGACGCCAAGAATCTGCAAATTCAGCTTCATCATCCTTTAGGTGTAATACAATAGAGGTACCACGCGCAGCATGATCTACATTCGCGATCGTAAACTCACCCTCACCTTCAGAGCTCCAATGAACACCTTCAGATTTTTCTAAACCTGCTTTACGTGTAAAGACTTCCACTTTTTTTGCCACGATAAAAGCAGAGTAAAAACCGACACCAAACTGGCCAATAAGCTGTGAATCTTGTTTACTGTCGCCTGAAAGCTGCTTCATAAAATCAGCCGTACCAGACTTTGCAATGGTGCCTAAGTGATTCACTACATCATCGCGTGACATCCCAATACCGTTATCGGTAATCGTGACTGTTTTTGCATCTTTATCAAAATCTAATCGAATTTTTAAATCGCCATCATCTTCATATAACGCATTATTCGACAAGGCTTCAAAACGAAGTTTATCTTCTGCATCGGAAGCATTAGAAATTAACTCACGCAGGAAAATTTCTTTATTGCTGTATAACGAGTGAATCATTAAATGCAGAAGCTGCTTCACTTCTGTTTGAAAACCCATCGTTTCTTGTTTGGCTTCGATATTTTCGTTTGTGCTCATAATTAGCTATCTCTCAATTACGGTTGAACTAAAAAGAATAAGAACTGCCAGTGATTAAACTGACCAATATTTACTGGTGATTTACTGATGAAAAATACCATGGCTTTTATGTGGGGTTGGCTGCGAGTTTTTCAAGAACATTTTTAAGCTAAATTGAATTATCGAGACTTAAAGCGAACTGTGTTTAAATAGTATGTCGATTTACATGCTAATTTTTTAATTGAGTGGATATGATCAAAGCAATCGTTACTGTACTGTTTTCTCTGGTTCTTTTTATCGGTTTAAGTGCGTCAGTACTTGATGGAATTTATGGCGGCGGTGAACCTTTCCCAGACTTAAGCCAAGCACCAACAATGAATTCAGACGCACTTGACGTTGTGGCAAATCTTGAATACCCACCGGGTAATATCTCAGTATCCAATGAAGGGCGGGTATTTTTCACGTTTCACCCTGAAGCAAAACCGCCGGTTAATATTGCTGAACTCATCGATGGCAAAGCCATTCCCCTGGACATACCGCCAGAGATCAAATTAAGCTCTGTTCTGAGTTTACGTGTGGATAGGCAAAATCGTTTATGGCTGCTCGATTTTGCAGAACATGGCATGGCGACACCCCAAATAGCTGCCATCGATCTAAATACCATGAAGCTGGCACACCATTTTGAATTTCCTTCCGATATAGCTGGAATGGGATCTCACTTAAATGATTTTCAAGTCAGTCATGATGGCAACTTTATATACATCGCGGATGCCAGCATTCTTAAAAAGAACCCAGCACTTATTGTGTATGATGTTGAAAATAAAGTCGCTAGACGTTTGTTAGAAGGCCATGACTCGGTTAAACCGGATTATTTTGTCCCTGTTGTCGATAAGGAAAAAATGCTCATCTTTGGTGTGTTTGCCATTCGCCCTGGTGTAGATTCAATTGCTTTGGATAGACAAGAGAAATGGCTTTATTTTGCGCCGGTAACGGACACCTACCTTCACCGACTCGCTTTGAAAGATTTACATAATACCGAACTTAAGCCTGAACAATTAGCCGAACGGGTTGAGCGTTTTGCAAAGAAAAGCATGAGTGATGGCATTACCACGGACGATGCAGGCAATATTTATATCAGTGATTTAGAACATCGCGCGATTAATCGGATATCGGCAAAAGGTAAGTTTGAAACGCTACTCAAAGATGAAAAATTACGCTGGCCTGATGGTTTTAGTTTCGGCCCGGATGGCTGGCTGTATGTCGCCAATAGTGCATTGAATGTCGTTATCGCCAAACCAAACAGCTATATTATGGAACAAGGCCCGTATCAAATTTTAAGATTTAAGCCAGATTCGTCTGGATATCCTGGGCATTGAGTAAGGGCTCAGGGATAAAATCATTCAGCTGCCTGCGCTGAGTTTTAAATCTAACACATTTCGACGAGCTCAATGAGCGTTGTTTTTCGAGCTAGAACAACAACGCTAATCTTCCAATAAGAAATGTGCTCTGGCTAAAGCAATAGGCTTATCTCGATCCTTTTGCCAAGTCTGTACCTCGACATTGGCGACTCTTCCACCTTGCCGTGTTACTCGGCAGAAAGCATAGGTATCCTGATCCATACCTGCTCTTAGATAATCCAGGGAAAAGTCGATGATTTTTGGATACTTCAATGTTGATTGAGACACCAACAGATACAGCGCACTAGACAATTCCATAAAGCCCCCCAACACACCACCATGAATAGCAGGAAGAATTGGGTTACCTATATTACTGGCTTTCCGTGGCAGCTTAAAAATAAGATCTCCGTCGGTTTGCTCAAATGTCACACCAATTAATTGCGCATACGGAATCGCGTAGGTTAATGCGGTGTAGTCCTGATTCTCGCGTACTTTCTTCACCACTTCTTTAAAATTCACAGAGACAGGTTTCTCTGCAGAAAATGGTGCGATGTTAATCCCTTTCGTCATATGATCTAAAGATGGCACGCCTTTTTCGCCCATGCGCATAAAGGTGGCAACACAATGTGCCACACTACGATAGATTTGATAAGCCTCACAACGCATGAACAAAATATTAGAGGTACGACGATAACAGCTTGCCCTCGCAAACACAGACTGCCCTGGCTTTGCGGAACGCATATAATCGACACGTAAATCCAAGGTTGGGCAGAGTTCAAATTCAGGCATAGCACAAAGCACTGCGGCACCGGCTGCTGTATCCATTAAGGTGGTAATCGCACCACCATGAATAACACCACTATCGGGGTTTCCGATAATGTGCTCCGTATACGGTAATTCCAGAATAAGTTCATTTTCCCGAGCAGACACCACCTGAATACCGAGAGCCTGACATTGTGCCAGCACACCAATAAAGCCTTCTACTTGGGAAAATAATTCAGTTTCGTCACGCATAGTCGTTAATACACCTTGAGTAAAAAGTAGCACGGCATTTCGAATAAGAATGCCCATTATAAACGATTCAATTCATAATCACGTTATTCAATATGGCGCATTTATGGCTAAAATCTGCGCACTAATAGTTTTCGTACGCAGTAAACCTTGGCCACACACAGGGAAAGCCAAGAGGTCTTTACTTCAGACACATGCTAATTGCATTCGAATTTTAGTGGTGATTGCTTCGGCTGTTTTTTGCGGATGCTCCTGCATAAAGCAGTGTCCACCGGGTAATTCTAAAAAGTCATAGTGCAGGTTTGTCTGGTGAATCTTAGGTAAAGAATCCAACACAAAAGGATAAGTTTTAGCCCCATACATCATAAACATGGGCTGCTGAATACGCCCAATTGCTTGCCACAGTTTATGCGGGTAACTAGAAAATATGCCTGCTTCAATAGCTGGCGGGCATTTTAAGCTTAATGCGCCAGTTTCATCTTCAGAAAGCGCATGATCCAAATACGATTTTAAACAGTCATCTTGCCAACCTTTAAACGTACCCCTTTGATGTAGATAGTCCCAGGCTGCCTGAAAAGAAGGCCATGAGCGCGTACGAATTCGTGCCTGCCGCGGTAGAGGCATAAACTGCATAAGCCCTACTCTTCCCAATAACGACATTGAGTTAGCCATATTAGGTGGTGCATAAACTGGGTCCATTAATATGCCGCCATCAAACAGACCAGCATCTTTCGCCATCATCAAGGTTGTTAATACCGCACCAAAACTGTGGCCTAAAGCAAACCGGGGTACATCTTGCCATTGAGCTGAAAAGTGAGACCATACACGACTGGCTATTTTTGCTGAAGCATTCCAGCCTTTAAACTCGCCACCCGCATCACTTTCCCCATGACCTTGGGCATCACTAATGAATAAGTCAAAATCGTTCTGAAGAAATGACAGCAAATGCTCATATGTTAGACCACAGAAACCATTACCATGAATAAAGTGTATCAGTGGTTTCCCTGTTGGGGGCGTGAAGTATCCACGCAAGGTAAACCCTTTTTTTACTTCATATTCCCAAGGTTTTAAACCATGCAGTATAGTCAAAATCTGTGCCTCGCATTACCTCATCATTTAGCGATTCAGCTAAATGTTCAGGCAAGTCTGTTAATACAATATTGGGATACAACCTGTCTCGCAGTTCATGAATAAAACGCAGGGTAATAAACGCATCAAACCAAACATGAAAGGCTTTCTGTATCGCTTCAGCCGTTTTTAAATGTTGAAGGTGAGCCGCTTGTTTCTGCCAACCCAAGTCTAACAATATCTCTGATACTACTTTTTTTTCTAAAGAATCAAAGAGTTTAACGGCCAAACGAGATAACAAAATATCGTCTTGTGCATTACTGTGTTCTATCTCGGAAACACTGCTTAGAACAGAGCTCAGAAGCGTAAAGATACGTGGATGATAGAGGTGAAAACACGCATTCTTTTCATATTGAGAATTAAGCTTTACGAGAGCTGGACCAGTGCCAAATGGCACACGATGGCTCGGTCGCCCCGACACCTGAATCACCGGAGAACTCAAACTGTCAATTCTGCCTAGTTTTGCTAATTTATTGAGGAAATAAAAGTCTTCGGCACCAGCACGTTTGGGCATACCTCGTACTTGCGCATACGCAAGACTCGACACCACAATAAGCGAACCAATGGTATGAAAAGCATAGGGTGAGCCTGCCCTTTTCAGTGAGTCAACATAGTAATGTAAGGAGAATTCATAGTCTGCCATGGCTTTTTCGAAGCCTAGTTCTGGAAGATGTTTGAAGGGATATATACATGCTGTGGTATTTTCTTTGGGGGGTAATAAACCATATCCAGAGGGTAATTTAACGTCGGCATCAGTGCTGTATAACCAATAACACCAATACTTCGTTGTTAAGTATTGGTGATAACAAAAATACAACGCCAAATCTAAACCTAATTTCCTGGCTAAACCTACACCTTGTTTGTCTGGAATAAGATGATCATGACATCTATCGACGAATAGGATTTTTAGGTTTTTTTGCTGCGCTGAAAAGTACAAACCCTCTGAGATTTTGTTTGCCTGAGTCTGCTCAAGCATGCTCTTGAATACTTGCTGGGTTCTTAATAAACCAGGTGAAGCTATCGAGCTTTCAGGTGCATTAAACACCCAGATCATTAAGGTAATTTTCGAATATTTCGAATGCACATGAAAGTCTAGAAAATGCTGTATTTGTTCTTCTGGCTCATCATAAATTGGAATGACAACAACAGAATCAAAACTGCCAATTATTTGATATTCAACATCGTGAATTAAAGTCTCAGCATAACGTTCTAAATAACGTGCGATAGTTAATTCTTCTTGGGAGTTTAGTTGTTTAGCGCTCACTTAAGCGTTAGATAAGGCAATAGCTGCCCAGTCTGGTTTCTGCAAGCTACTTAATGTTTCCAGGCAATATTTAAGCCCTTCATCAGAATATGCTTTTGCAGGCAACTTTCCCCATACAGGTGCTGGCCAGGCTGGGTCATTTGAAAAACGAACAAGGTGATGAATATGTAACTGTTTCACGACATTGCCTAGTGCTGCAACATTCAATTTATCACCATCAAAAACATGCATTAAGGTTTTGGATAAGTAGATGGATTCTAGATCCAGTTGTTGCCGCTGAATACGGGATAGTTGGAAAAGTTCACTTAAGCCAGACACTCTAGGTACTAAAATGCACCACGGGTACTGACTATCATTCATTAACAGCACATCACATAAAGGCCAGGATGCAATGCGCACTGTATCATTTTCTAAGCGTGCATCAAGCTGGAAGCGCTTTTCTTCGCTCATTTCATTACCTACTTTTGTTCTAAGCTTTAAATGTTGAATTCTAGCTTATAGCATCCAAATAAGGGCACGCAAGCCACTGCCACCCTTATATCTTAATCCTATTTAAAATACGCTTATTTCTGCTTCTGCCACTTTGCTTCCCAGTCAAGTGCCGACTGGACAATGACACCCAGGTCATCATGATCAGGTGACCAGCCTAAAACCTTCTTGATTTTCGTATTGTCTGCCATTAAAGCATCCGGGTCACCGGCTCTACGACCGACCAATTCGACAGGAAAGTCTTTACCGGACTTCTCTTTCACCGCGTCGATGACTTCAGTCACCGTAAAGCCTCGACCATAACCGCAGTTAAGAATCTGTGACTCACCACCATTCGCCATATAATCCAACGCCATCACATGTGCTTTCGCTAAATCATCAACATGGATATAGTCACGAATACAGGTACCATCCCGGGTTTCATAATCGGTACCAAAGACCATCATGCCTTCACGCGCACCAGTGACACATTCGCACGCGACTTTTATAAGATGCGTTGCTTCCGGTGTTGCCTGCCCTAAACGACTTGTCAGGTCGGCACCTGCTACATTGAAGTAACGTAAAATGACGTGTTTTAAATTACTCGCAAATGATACATCACGAATCATCTGCTCGCTCATCATTTTAGAGGCGCCGTAAGGATTAATTGGCTGAAGGGGCATATCTTCGGTGAGTACTTTTTCATCCGGCATACCATAAACTGCAGCCGTTGATGAAAACACCATATACGGCGTTTTGTATTTTTCGACTATGCCTAATAGGTTTAAGGTATTGCGCGTATTGTTGCGGTAGTATTTAAGCGGGTTTTCAACAGACTCTGGTACCACAATATTGGCCGCAAAATGAAGGACTGCTTCGAACTTGTGTTCTGCAAAGACTGAATCCAACTTTGCTACATCGCCAACATCACCCACGATCAACTGTCCGTAAGTCACCGCCCATTCATACCCTGTCGAAAGGTTATCGTAAACAATAATGTCGTGCCCGGCTTCACCTAACTGCTTAACAACGTGACTGCCAATGTAACCCGCACCACCTGTAACTAATACCTTCATATTTAATCTTCCCTATCATATTTACGGTTTTTTATAAGAGCTGAAATAGCTATCAACGCTTAAAATAAGTTTTAAACAGCATCTAAAAAACATCGCAATTTTTAACTTTAAAACAGAAAATTTAGTCGTAACTGTTGAAATTCACATCTTAAAGCAACTATTCAGATTCTTTTTTATCTAAAAGAGATTTAAGTTCATTTTTTAGGCGACGCTTTTGCTCTCGCCGCCTTTCAAAAAAGTCAGTGAGCACCGCACTACATTGATCCGCCAACACACCCTCGGTAAATGAAACAGAGGTATTCATAGCGGAATGGCTTAATAAGTTGTTTTGGCTGACAACTGCACCGGCTTTTGGTTCGCGAGCACCAAACACCACTCGACCCACTCTTGCATGAACAATTGCCCCAACGCACATGGTGCAAGGTTCCAGGCTAATGTATAAGGTGGTAGCTGGTAATCGGTAGTTTGCTTCTTTCAATGCGGCTTCACGCAACACCCGAATTTCTGCATGCCCCGTAGGGTCACATTCAGAAATGGACCTATTGCCTGCGGCTGCTAACAAGTCATCATTTCGGACTAAAACAGCACCAACAGGCACTTCACCGTCTTCTGCTGATTGTTTTGCGTATTCCAGTGCAAGCTGCATCCATTTTTCATCAAGGTCAGTTTGCTCATTCACGATGTGTGCTTCAGTCATGAATTAGACACGTTATTCCCATTCAATGGTTGCCGGCGGTTTAGATGAAACATCATAAGCAACCCGTGAAATACCCGAAATTTCATTGATAATCCGATTAGAAACCAGCTCTAGAAACTCATAGGGTAAATGCGCCCAACGAGCAGTCATAAAATCGATGGTTTCAACCGCACGCAAGGTGACGACATATTCATAACGCCTTGCATCACCAACAACACCAACCGATTTAACCGGTAAAAATACGGTAAATGCCTGGCTTGTTTTGTGATACAAATCGGCACGCCTTAATTCTTCAATAAAAATATGATCAGCTTCACGAAGAATGTCTGCATATTCTTTTTTCACTTCACCCAAAATTCGAACACCTAAACCAGGCCCGGGGAATGGATGGCGATAAACCATATCGTAAGGCAGACCTAGTTCAAGGCCAATCTTACGAACTTCATCTTTGAATAGTTCGCGTAAAGGCTCAACCAAGCCTAACTTCATATCTTCTGGTAAACCACCAACATTGTGGTGAGATTTTATGACGTGTGCTTTGCCTGTTTTAGAGGCAGCGGATTCAATTACATCAGGATAAATTGTGCCTTGCGCCAACCATTGTACATTCTTTATTTTTGAGGCTTCTTGATCAAATATTTCAATGAAAGCATTGCCAATCACCTTACGTTTTGCTTCTGGATCAGAGACACCTGATAATCTCGAGAGAAATAATTCTTCAGCATCAGCACGAATGACTTTCACACCCATGTTGTCAGCGAACATTTTCATGACCTGATCGCCTTCATTCAAACGTAACAAGCCGTTATCAACAAAGACACACGTAAGCTGTTCACCAATCGCTTTATGCAGCAGGGCGGCGACAACAGAAGAATCGACACCCCCTGACAGGCCTAATAAAACATGGTCTGACCCCACCTGCTCACGTACTGTTTTAATCGCATCGTCTACTATTTGGCTAGGTGTCCATAAAGCGTCACACCCAGAAATTTGTAAGATAAAGTGCTCTAAAAAACGTTTTCCTTGAAGAGTATGCGTTACTTCCGGGTGAAATTGCACACCGTAAAAATGCTTCTCAGCGCAATACATACCGGCAATGGCACACGAAGGCGTCGATGCCATTAATTCAAAGCCTTGTGGCATTTCAACCACTTTATCGCCATGACTCATCCAGACATCCAGTAATGCGCCACCATCAACATCGACATGATCTTTAATGTCGGCTAATAGATCAGAATGACCACGCACACTAATTTGGGCATACCCAAATTCACGCATATTAGAGGCTTCAACCTTACCCCCTAGTTGTTCTGCCATGGTTTGCATACCATAACAAATACCCAACACAGGAATGCCTAAAGTAAATACACACTCTGGCGCTCTAGGGGCGTCATCACCGGTGACAGACTCAGGGCCACCCGCAAGAATAATGGCTTTTGCTTGATACTCTCGAATTTCTGCTTCACTCATATCAAAAGCACGAATTTCACAGAATACGCCAATTTCTCTAACACGACGCGCAATTAGCTGCGTGTATTGAGAACCGAAATCAAGAATCAGAATACGATGAGCATGGATATTTTGTTCAGTAGACATGGACAGCGTTTAAACCTCTTATAAACACAAAACGGGGCTCTCAAGTGAGGTAGCCCCGTAAATTCAATATTTATTAACCCTTATAAAACAAACCAACAAGCATCAACCAATACGACCATTAACTAATACGATAGTTTGGTGCTTCTTTGGTGATGGTCACATCATGGACGTGGCTTTCTTGCATGCCCGCAGAAGTAATTTGGGTAAACTGTGGTTTGGTGCGCATTTCTTCTATATTCGCACTGCCTGTATAACCCATACTTGAACGTAAACCACCCATTAACTGATGAATAATCGCCGTCATTGGGCCTTTGCAAGCCACACGCCCTTCTATACCTTCTGGAACAAGCTTGTCGACACCAGAACGAATGTCTTGGAAATAACGATCACTCGAACCTTGAGATTGCCCCATCGCGCCTAATGATCCCATTCCTCGATAGGCTTTATAACTTCGGCCTTGGTATAATTCGATTTCACCTGGTGCTTCATCCGTACCGGCTAACAAACTACCAATCATAATACTGTGCGCACCCGCTGCAATGGCTTTTGCAATATCACCGGAAAAACGGATACCACCATCAGCAATCACCGGAACGCCTCGATCAGCCAAGGCCGCTGAAACATTTGCGACCGCTGAAATTTGTGGCACCCCAATACCGGCAACAATTCGAGTCGTGCAAATAGAACCAGGGCCAATACCGACTTTAACAGCATCAGCACCCGCATCGGCTAAGGCAATAGCTGCCTCAGCAGTGGCAATATTACCACCTACTACCTGTACATCCGGATAATTCTCTTTTACCCAACGAACACGATCAATGACACCTTTTGAGTGGCCATGCGCTGTATCGACGACAAGTACATCAACGCCGGCTTTAACAAGTGCATCTATTCTATCTTCTGTACCCGCACCCGTGCCAACCGCAGCACCCACACGAAGCTGACCAAATTCGTCTTTACAGGCATTTGGAAAGTCCTTTGATTTTTGAATATCTTTAACTGTTACCAAGCCTTTTAGCTCAAAGTCATCATTCACGACCAAGACTTTTTCAATACGGTGCTTGTGTAACAAGTCTTTAATCACGCCTGATGTTTCACCTTCTTTCACGGTCACCAGTTTTGTCTTAGGTGTCATGATTTCTGAAACAAGCGTATCTAATCGACTTTCAAAACGAATATCCCGACCTGTGACAATCCCCACTAACTCATTGCCAGCAGAGATACTTGAAACAACAGGCAAACCCGAAATTTTGTTCGCAGAGGTAATTTCCAATACTTCACGTACTGTTGTATCTGGCGTGACACAAATGGGGTCTTTAACCACACCACTTTCGAACTTTTTAACAGCCCGAACGGTTGCGGCTTGCTGCTCGACAGTCATATTTTTGTGGATAATACCAATACCACCTTCTTGAGCCATTGCAATAGCTAAAGGTGCTTCGGTGACAGTATCCATCGCAGCAGAGACTAGCGGTACATTTAGTGAAATTTTACGCGTCAGGCGTGTTTGAAGAGACACTTCGTTAGGAAGAATCTCAGAATAACCAGGGAGTAAAAGAACGTCATCGAACGTGAGTGCGTCAAGAGCGATCCGCAACATATGGGCCAACCTTTATGTCCAGATAAAACGCGGGATTATACTGCCTAAATCCATATTTTTAAAGCTTAATTGGAAAATTTGAATAAAGCACCTTACACTCTTTTATCTTATCTTTGCCTATTTAAACCTTGTTGAAAGTATTTATGAGCTCAGGAACACTCCCTTTTGATCACTTAACACCCACATATAATACACGCCCTTCAAATCATTTTGATAGCGCACTCACCGTGAGCGAACTCAATAGACAAGTAAAGCGCATGCTTGAAGTGAGCTATGCTCGTGTTTGGGTAAAAGGCGAACTAAGCGGTTTATCAAAACCACGTTCCGGGCACTGGTACTTCAACTTAAAAGACGATAAAGCGCAAATACGCTGTGCCATATTTAAGGGTTTCAATCAAAAACTGAAGTTTCAGCCCAAAGAAGGCGACCTGATACTTGCTCAGGCAAAAGTAAGTTTATATGAAGGCCGTGGCGACTATCAATTAATTGTCGAATCAATGGAGCCAGCAGGTTTAGGGCAGCTTCAAGCCGCCTTTGAAGCACTTAAACTTAAACTTTCCCAAGAGGGATTATTCAACCCGGAACACAAAAAACCCATTCCGGCCATGCCAAAAAAAGTGGTGGTAGTTACCTCTGCAAGCGGCGCTGTAATTCACGATATTATTTCGGTAAGCCAACGACGTTTTCCACTAATGGAAATTGTGTTGATTCCGGTCTCTGTTCAGGGAGAGAAAGCTGCTCAGGAAATAACCGACGCCATTCAATTTGCCAACCAGCATCAACTTGCTGACGTGCTGGTAATTGGCCGTGGTGGCGGTTCATTAGAAGATTTGTGGTCATTCAATGAGGAGATCGTCGCGCGTGCTATTTTCAACAGCAGGATTCCTATTATTAGCGCTGTCGGGCATCAGGTAGATTTTACAATCGCCGATCTAGTGGCCGATTACCGAGCCCCCACCCCTTCCGCAGCGGCCGAAAAAATAACCGCCGACCAATTTGAACTTATGCAACAGCTTGACCTGAGTGAACGGTGCCTAAACTACTTATTTACACATAAATTAAAACAATGTACCGATGCACTCGCGAGTCAGAGCAAACGATTAAAACACCCAGGCGAAACTTTAGAAGATAAAAGACAGAAGCTTATTCAGTTCAGGCAACGCCTTAATCAAGCAATTCAACATAAACTGACATTAGACGCTCAACAACTCGACACACAAAGACTTACTTTACGTCAGCTAAACCCAAGATCAAGCATTGAGCATTACCAACAGATGCTTGCTTTTCAAAAAGAGCGTCTGGCGTCATTTCAAAGCAGTCAATTAAAAAAGCTTGAACATCAGCTTGGTTTGCTTGCACAAACACTGCACACAGCAAGCCCGTTAGCGACCTTAGGCCGAGGCTATGCCATCATCAAAAAAGGTTCAGAGACACAATCAAATTCATCAAAAGTCATTACCAGCAGTAAGAAAGTAAAAGCTGGCGATAAGATTACAGCGACCCTAAAAGATGGCGACATTCACTGCACGGTCGATAGAAGCATTCCAGAGTTGGACTTATAGAGTAGCAAGCTATTAGCACCTGATCCGAGTCATTATTGATACTCATCATCCTCTGAATCATGCTTTTTCGCTTGAGCCTCCTCTTCTTCTCTTTTCACAGCTTCGATGTCTTCAAGTAAGGAGTCAACATCAGCCAGTTCAGTATCCCCCAGGTATTGCCCCGTCAATTCGTAATCCGAGTGCAAGTCACCCTCTTCAAATAGAGACCAAATCTCTTGAGCATAGCGCGTGTTTAGTAAATCAGGAGCAAACTGTGCGTAGTACACGGTCATATTTTGCACATCTCGCTCTAGCATTTTTTGTGCATTATTATTGGCTGCAGCAAAGACAGCTTGAGGTAAGTCAATGATCACAGGGCCATAGTCATCAACCAAGACATTAAATTCAGATAGGTCACCATGAACCAAACCAGCACATAACATTAGCTTTACATAATGCATCATAACTGCGTGATCTTCTATTGCCTGCTCTTCCGACATAGACACATCATTGAGTCTTGGCGCGACAACACCCTCTTCATCGGTCACTAACTCCATCAGCAAAACGCCATCAAAACAACCATAAGGCTGCGGCACTCTGACGCCTGCAGCAGCAAGCCGGTATAACGCATCTACTTCAGCATTTTGCCAAATCTCTTCTTGCTCCGCGCGACCAAAACGCGAACCTTTTTCCATTGCCCTAGCACGCCGACTATTACGAACTTTTCGACCTTCTTGATATTGCACGGCTTTTTTAAAGCTTCGTTTTAAAGCGTCTTTATACACTTTGGCACAACGAATTTCATTTCCGCAGCGAACCACATAGACCGAAGCTTCTTTGCCACTCATTAACTGACGGACAACTTCATCAATAATGCCGTCATCAATCAAGGGTTGTATTTTTTTTGGTATTTTCATTGCGCTATACTACACCTTCTTTTCTAGAACCCAACAACACAAAATGCACTGCAAACGGATCGATCATTAAGTATCAGTCTTTCGTTAATGACTTAATAATAAGTCGACTGTTGTATTCCATCATTTCAAGATAACCAGGTGACAATGCTCTAGATAAAGCACCGGAAACCAACGCCCCCTCTATCGACGCATTCGTTTCAGACTCAATAACACGAATCAGACGTTTATCTGAGGTATTTTCAGTAAAAATTGCTTTGATATTAAGCGAACGAATCAAACGTACAATGTTAGCTAAGTCAGCCGCACTTGCTTCAGATTCGGTGCTAATACCTTGTAAACTATGGATATGCAGACCATAGTCTCTGGCTAGGTAAGCAAATGCATTATGCGGCACAACGAGTCGCTTTTGACTATCCGGGATTTTTTGTAACTGTGCTTTTATGCTCAGATCCAAGGCATTCAATTTTTCAACATAAGTCGCCTTTCTGGATAAATAATCGGCAGCGTGTAAAGGATCTATGCTAACGAGCGCCTGAGTAATATTGTCAACATAGATGCGCGCAGCATGCAAACTATGCCATGCATGGGGGTCATACACACCACCTTTATGTATATCATGGTCATCATGACCGTCAGCATCAGATGATTTATTTGTACCCAAACGAATCAAGTTAACCCCTTTTGTAGCCTCAATAGAAGGCCCAGCATAATCAGCAGCTGACACCAATCGCCCCAACCAACCTTCAAAGCCAAGACCGTTTAAAACTAAAAGATCGGCAGCTGCTATTTCCTTAACATCCTCAGGTGACGGCTGAAAGACATGCGCATCTTCATCCCAGCCTACCAATGTGTGAACACTGACATATGGCCCACCTAATTGCTTGACCATATCAGCTAATACACTAAACGTAGTCACTACCTGAAGCCTCATTTTATTATCTTCACCCCTCTCCGTAACGTCTTCTGCCAAAGAAGAAAAGGATAAGAGGGCAACACTAAAAACAAACATCACTCTGGCTAAACTGCCTGAGTAAAAACATCTACCACGAAAATGCATATTAAACACCTGAACCAAATTAGCGCGCATTATAGCGACAATAGAGGGTATTCAACAAACGTATTCACACATCACACAACCTAAATAACCCAAGGTTATTTACAAAGCAGAATTTAAGGCGTACATTAAGTAACTCAGGGTAACTTAATAAACATCCCACTACACTAAATGAGAAAATACAATGAGCTATACACTAATCACAGGCGCAAGCGCTGGCATCGGTTCTGTCTTTGCCAAACAATTGGCAGAACAAGGCCACGATTTAATTCTAAGCGCAAGACGAAAAGAAAAACTCGATGAACTTGCCAAACAACTAACAGCGCAGTTCAAAATAAAAGTTGAAACACTCAGCGCAGACTTAGCTAATCCAGAAGGTAGTAAAACACTTGCAGATACCATCACAGAAAATGACTGGAAGGTAAAAGGCTTAATTAATAACGCAGGCTTTGGAGATAGAGGTTTATTCAGCGACTTAACACTCGAAAGACAAATTCAAATGATACAACTGAACGTGACAAGCCTAGTTGAACTCACCCATCGCTTGCTACCCAATATTCGCCAACAAAAAGATGCGTTTATTATCAATGTTGCATCTACCGCGGCTTTTCAAGCCGGCCCAAAAATGGCAATTTATTACGCCACTAAAGCCTTTGTTTTATCCTTCTCAGAAGCACTGCATGAAGAATTAAAAAACGACAATATATACGTTAGTACACTTTGCCCTGGTGCAACTTTGTCTGAATTTGCACAAGAAGCAAATATGACAGATACCAAATTATTTAAAGCGGGTGCCATGACAGCAGAAGACGTTGTCAAAAAATCACTCAAGAAAAGAAATAAAGCCATTGTCATCACTGGCTGGAAAAATATCTTTGGTGTATGGTCGGGTAAACTCTCGCCACGATGTGTCACGCGTAAACTAGCAGGATGGTTACAAGCCTAACAATGTGTTTAATCAAACAACGCGCTAATAATCCAGAGCAAAAAGCCCTACGTCGCCAGCAGATCTTGCTCGCGACAAGAGGGCGATTCAAGACAAGTGCCTATGAGGATGTTAATTTAAATCATATCGCAGCGGATATCGGCATTACGAAAGCAGCACTTTATCGGTATTTCAGGAATAAAGAAACGTTGTTTTTAGCACTCTTTGTGGAAAGTCTCGAAGAGCTTATTACATCCAGCGAGACAGAAATAGCAAATCACTCGATGGCTGATTCAATATGTAATGTACTGCTTAAAAACCCAATATTCTGCAAGTTAAGTGCGATTTTACATACTATTTTAGAAAGAAACTTAACACATAAAGAAGCATTAGAATTCAAATTAACGCTTCTGACATTAATGCAAACGTTTGTCTTACAAATCAAAAATCACCCTAAAGCCAAAAAAATCAGCGATGAAGACATGCTGAAAATATTAATGCAAACCCAACAGGCTTTAATCGGTGTATGGCATATGACGCACCCAAGCGGGGCCATTGCAGACGTACTAGAGAAGCCCCCTTTAACTATCTTCAAACGTCATTTTGAAGATACCTTAAGAGAACATATTAGAGCATTATTTTTTCAAATTGAGGGTTAACGAGCAAAACTAACACGCTTATTGAAGCGCTGTAATTCCCTAACAAGCTGAGCATTTTCTTCAGCTACTATTATAAACTCATCATCCACCTGTGACTGCATAGAGTGGCTCTTGAGTTTAAAAGGAGTCGGCTCTTCAACAAACTCATAAGTAGATTCAAAAAACATATCGTCAATATAGCTATTTAAAGCAGTTTTATTCTTTGAATACGCTGGTTCATTTGCTACAGAAAAGTCATTCTCAGACAGGTATGAAACTTCTGGTAGCGGTAGACCGTCGGTGAAGGACACTTCTGGCAAAGGCAAGTTATGCCTTGAAAAGCCTCCCGATGCATCCTTAAACATTTTTTTGGCAGGATGTTGACCAAAAGACATATAAGTATTCGATTGTGAAACTGACATTTGTCTTAATGAGTGACGTCGATTCACTGACTCAGCCTGCCTGTTTAATATCGACTGAATATATAGTTTTCTAATCTGGAATAATTTACCAACAACTAATAAGACGACAATCACTTCAAAAATATGGATAAAGGTAATATTCAAAGTCGCTCTGCTCACTTAAGTGATTTTTTATAATTATGAAACGATTCAGAAGACACACCTAACTTCCTTGAAGATGGTGCTCTGCACCTCTTTAAAGGCTAGTGTAAAAAATATAAACAGCAAATACTCTTAACGTTTAGTAATTAAATATAACGGCTTAGCTAATGTGCATAAATGTATTTATTTGACATATGCATAGAATAATAAAAAGTTTATGGCTCGCCATTTACAATAGACTGTTTAAATATTGCCATGAACATCAAAGCCATGCAGAATCCTACTTACAACAAATACAATAAAAAAGGCTATGTATTATGCGCAGCAATATGATGGATCGCCCCTTACTCGTATCAAGTATTATTGAACACGCTCGAACCAACCACCCTCATACTGAAATTGTTTCTCGCCGCTGTGAAGGTGACATTCATCGCTATACATTGGCAAAGTCTGCATCACGCGCTAAAAAACTAGCCAATGCGCTTACCAGGCATGGCGTTGCTAAATCTGATCGAATTGCCACACTTGCCTGGAATAACTACCGCCATTATGAATTGTATTTTGGCGTCGCAGGTATGGGTGCCGTACTCCACACCATTAATCCGCGACTATTCCCAGAGCAACTAATTTACATTATTAATCATGCTAAAGATAAGTGGCTTTTTGTGGACCTTACCTTTATTCCTCTATTAGAAGCGATTAAAGATCAAATAACGGGCATTGAAAAGTTTGTCATACTTGCCGATGAAGCCAACATGCCAGACACCTCGTTACCTAACATCCTGTGCTATGAAAGTCTGATTAAATATGAATCTGACATTTTTGAATGGCCAAGTTTTGATGAAAACCAGAGTGCGTACTTATGCTATACCTCTGGCACGACGGGCCACCCTAAAGGTGTTTCTTATAGCCACCGATCTACGGTACTTCACTCGATGGCCAGTATTTCAGCCGATGCACTGGGCATTAGCGGTCAATCATGCATTTTACCGGTTGTACCTATGTTTCATGTAAATGCTTGGGGTACACCGTTTTCATGTGCCATGGTGGGTGCAAAAATGGTCTTTCCCGGGCCCGGAATGGATGGCGCATCACTTTGGGAATTAATAGATTCAGAGCAACCCGACTTACTTCTCGGTGTACCCACTGTATGGCTAATGCTGTTAAATCATATGGAAACAATCGGTAAAAGCTTGGCGTCAGTAAAAAATGTAGTTGTGGGTGGTTCGGCGGCACCACTGTCAATGATCCAACGCTTTCAAGAAGACCATAATGCATTTTTAATTCACGCTTGGGGCATGACAGAAATGTCGCCTATCGGTACGATCAATTCCTATACGCAAGCTATGGAAACTATGCCATTAGAAGATCGTTATCAATTGCAACGAAAGCAGGGCCGCCCTGTTTATGGTGTCGAAATGAAAATCGTTAACGATGAAGGTGAGCTTTTACCTCACGATGGCGTTGCATTCGGAAATCTTCTGGTTCGTGGCCCATGGATATCAGGTGGCTACTACTTGAGTGATGATCAAAGTCACTTTATTGATGGCTGGTTCGATACCGGTGATGTCGCGACTATCGATCAAAACAATTACTTAACTCTGGTCGATCGTGCAAAAGATGTGATTAAGTCTGGCGGGGAATGGATTTCATCCATAGATCTTGAAAATACCGCTATTGGCCACCCGGCTTTAATCGAGTGTTGTGTCATTGGTGTACCGCATCCAAAATGGGATGAACGCCCTATTTTATTAGCCATTAAAAAGAAAAACACACCGATAGATGCCGAGGCCATTAAACACTTCCTCAGCGATAAGATCGCCAAATGGTGGATGCCGGATGATGTGGTGTTTGTTACCGAACTACCGCACACCGCCACAGGAAAATTATTGAAAGTGAATTTACGTCAGCAATATCAACATCATTTATCAGATACAAACTAAATAATAAAAAAGAGGTAAAGCACATGAGTACATTACACTTTGACTACATAATCATAGGCGCAGGCTCTGCCGGTAGTGTGCTTGCAAACCGCTTATCTGAAAATCGTAAACACAAAGTATTACTCTTGGAAGCGGGGCCAAAAGATACAAGCCCGATGATCAAAATACCCGGTGCCTTCGCCTACTTCATGTATAGCAAGAAATATAACTGGCGCTATGAAGCCGAATCGATTCCTGACATCCGCCATGGTCAGCCTTTATTCTGCCCTCGTGGAAAAACACTAGGCGGCAGTAGCGCCATTAACGCCATGGTCTATATACGGGGTCATCATTCAGATTATGATCATTGGGCGTCATTAGGCAATCAGGGCTGGGGCTATAAGCATATGCTGCCCTACTTCAAAAAGTCTGAAAGCAATGAGCGTGGTGGAAATGACTATCATGGTGACCAAGGCCCCATTTATGTATCCGATACCCAAAATACCTACCCCTTAAATGAATGTTTTCTCAGCGCCAGCGAACAAGCCGGCTTTCCACTTACTAATGATTTTAATGGCGCCCAATTTGAAGGTGCCGGTTATTATCAATTCACCATAAAAAATGGCGAACGCTGTGGTGTTTCCAGCGCCTATCTTACGCCTGCCAGTGTCCGCGAAAATTTATTTATCGAGTGTGAAGCCTTCGTAAATAAAATCCTTTTTGAAGGTAAATCTGCCACGGCAATTGAGTATACTCAAAACAATGAAAACCATATTGTAAAAGCAGATAAAGAAATCATTTTATGTGGCGGCTCGTTTAATTCACCTCAAACCTTAATGCTTTCAGGCGTCGGCCAAAAAGAAGAATTAGAGGAGTATGGTATTAATGTCATTCATCATCTGCCTGGTGTTGGCAAAAACCTTCAGGAACATGTTGATGCATGCGTCTTGGTCGAAAGTAAAAAGAAAGATGGTTTCTCTACCAGCCCGTCTGGTTTATTCAAAATGCTGCCGGACATGTTTAAGTATTTCCGTTCTAAACAAGGCAATCTTGCAAATTCTATTACCCAAGCCGGTGCATTTTTGAAATCCAGCCCAGAGCTTGAGGTTCCAGATATTCAAATGCATTTTGTGCCCTTATTGTTTGACGATTGTGGCCGCGATTTAAGTCTGCTTTCCAAACATGGTTATTCTCTTCATGTTTGTGTATTGCGCCCCAAAAGTCGTGGCAAAGTGAGTTTGAAATCAAGTAATCCAAGAGAACCCGTTAACATTGATTTCAACTTCTTTTCTGATCCAGAGGATGCAAAAGTATTAGTTAATGGCATTCGGGTGGCGCGAAAGATTCTCGCCAGCCCCGCCTTTGATACCCATAGAGGAACAGAAATCCACCCTGGCCCTGAAGTCGAGTCAGACGAAGCCTTGCTGCAAAAATGCAAAGACAAACTTGGCTTGGTTTATCATCCAACGGGTACATGTAAGATGGGACAAGATGCCATGGCTGTTGTCGATCACGAACTCAAAGTTCATGGTATAAAAAACTTAAGGGTGGTCGATGCTTCCGTGATGCCAACACTAGTAAGTGGCAATACCAATGCCCCCATTATTGCCATGGCTGAAAAAATAGCCGATATAATTTTAAAACCGAACCTGCATTCAGTTGAAAAACCAAGACAAAATGCACTAGCTCAAGCAGAATAAATTAACTTATTCTTTTCACTGTCACTTTAAGTAGTCGACCCTGAAAATACACATAATAGAATGCCTTGGCGTTATTTTCTGACTAGATTTAGTGGCTAACGTTGGGCCACTATTGCTAACCAAGGCTGTTGATCTTTTGGTAGTCCGGGGGGACGGTAGTAATGATCCAGAATTGAAAACCCAGCCGCATTCAAATAATCTGAACTTTCTTCTAATTCCATATAATGCCCATAACGGTTTCCCTGCCAGCCCTCAGCATTACCTCGCGGGTTAGACATAAATAAAACCCCGCTCGATTTTAACGCCCTATAACACTGAGATAAAACTTGAGGAAACTGAGTACTTGGGATATGGAATAGAGAGGCGTTGGCAAAAATACCATCGAATATATTGTCACCTAACTCAAGATTTAGAAAGTGCTGATGCCAGACCTCGCATTGGCTAAATTTCTGAGCCATCTCACAGAATCGTTTACTTCCATCGATACCGACTGGCTTATGGCCTAGCTTTTTAAACGTAGATAAGTCACGACCAGGGCCACAGCCTAAGTCTAGAATATCTAAACTTTTCTTGACTGGTAAGGCAGATAGAAAAGCTTGAATATTCTGGCTCACATCATGATCTCGGGTGCCTTGCCAAAATGATTCAGCATTGAGGTCATAATGATGAATAGTCTGCGTTTCTATTTCCTCTAATGAGGTTTTGTGTTTCATGTCGTTCATACTAAAACTCAGTCTTGTTTGCTGATTAGGCTGTTACTGTTTTGTTTTCCTTGTATCAACACATAAATACTTGGCGTAAACCAAAGTGACAGAATGATAGAAAAGCCCACACCGCCAGCAATAACAACCGCTAAGGGTGGCCAGAACTGGCCACCAACAAATAATATAAGCGGTATAAAGCCGGCAATCGTCGTTAAGGTCGTGCTCATAATATGCCGCGTGCTTGATAGCGTCACAGCAACAATGGCCTTATGATCGCCCAAGCGGGCTTTTTCATCTGCCTGAATGCCAGCCAAGATAACAATCGAACCATTAATGGCGACACCGATTAAGCCCGTGACACCGAGCAAGGGATTAAAGCCAAGCGCATAACCGCTTATCCATAACGACAACAAACCAAAACCAGCAGATAACACCGCCACTAAACCAATGATGCCTGCAAGCTTACCGCTCTTAAACGCCAAAACTAAAGAGGTCACCATTAATAGAATTAAAACGGGCAGATGGGCAGCCAGTGATGCATTGGCATTGCCGCTTTCTTCAGCATCGCCACCCACTTCCCAACGATAACCTTCTGGAAGCTGCCAATTGCTAGATTCGATCACCTTTATGACTTTATTTGTTAAATCTAAAGGCGTGATATCCGAAGCGATATAAGCTTGAACAATATTCACCCGTTCACCATTTTGGCGAGTGATAGAGGTACTATCGGGTTCAATAACAAATTCACCAAAGGCGGCTGCGGGTGCCCACTCTCCATTAGGTAATACAATGGGGAATGTACGCAAATCCTCTAAGGTTTCTCTTTCTGAATTCGAATACTTTATCTTGACTGGCAGCTCAGTAATATCTTCTAAAATACTACCGGCTTCAACACCTTCATAAGCGCTACTTAATTGAGAAGCCACATCACTCAAGCGCAAACCCACTTGATTCAGTGCGCTTTCATCGGCATCAAACCATACTTTTGCCAAACCTGGGGAGACACTTGCGCGGGTATGCAAGGTACCGGTTTGCTTGGCAAGCATTGCCCGAAGCTCTTCACCAAGCTGTCTAAGCGTATTGGTTTCGGGGCCAAATAATCTAAACTCAATCGGTGATTCAACCGGTGGCCCTTGCGCAAACGCTTTAGCAACAATCTGAAGGTTTGGAAATTTCTTATCCAGATCATCCTGTAATTCATCAATCATCCGACCTGATTCGTCAGAGTCATGAACAGATACCACTACTTCAGCATAAAAAGGCGAATTGCTATTATTCATAATTTGGTTGTAATAAAACGATGGAATGCTATCGCCTATTGACCAAACTGTTTGAGTGACCTCCTCTTTTGCCAAAATATGCTGATCGATCTGTTTTACCCATTCGGCCGCAACAGGCACCGTAACGTTATTCGGGGACCACACTCTAATTTCAAACATGTCACGATCTGCGGCAGGGAAAAAGACTTTAGGCAATGATCCCACCACCATAACACCCGCAATACTCAAGATAGCCGCGGTACCAATCGCCATAAAAGGATGTTTTAAGCTTTTAAGTAGAAAAGCACTAAATCTCTGAGAGTAAGCTGGGCCTTGAATACCAACTTTCCACCATTGACTTCCACTATTTTGAGATAGTCGTTTTGACTCTAACCAAGCACTAAGCGCAGGAATAATGGTCATGGAAATTGCAAAAGAAAAGATCAGCGCTAAAATCACGCTAATAGAAATGGAACCTATAAAATCACCCGCCCCACCTTCTAATAATAAAATAGGCATGAAAGCAAAAATGGTCGTTAAGGTAGAGGCTAATAAAGGTGCAAATAGATGTTTTACTGACTGTTCAATCGCTTGGACAGGGCGACTGCCTCGCTCCATTCTTGATCTCACTTCATCGGTCATGACAATTGCATTATCGATCAATAAACCAATCGCGATAATCATACCGAAGATGGACATTTGTTGAATTTGCATATCCAGCAATTGCAAAGAAAACAAAACACAGGCCGCTGAAAGAGGTAAAGAGGTGGCAACAATAATCCCCGAACGCCAGCCCATAAAAAATAAAACGACCAGTAATACCGCGATAACACCTGCTAATAGATTTTGGCCTAATATTTGTAAGCGGCCTTCGGTATAATTGGCTTGCTCAAAGGCAATATGAAAATTAACCAGATGGCCTGTTTCTTCTTCCACTTTCACCAATTCTGATTTGATCCGCTCTGTCCAAGGACGAATCTGATTTTGAATCTGAATTCTCGCGGCGACGAGAATAACCTGCTCGCCATTAAAATAGGTCATGACATCTTCAGGTTGAACATGTGATTTGGAAACCGTCGCTATATCGCTTAAACGCGTATCTGCAGTATTACTGCGAATCGGCAAAGTACGAATTCGCTCTAGAGAATTAAATTCACCTCTCACTTCTATCGGTGACGCGGCATCTGGGCGCAGTAACCTACCCGCTACTTGTTTACTGTCGGAAGCATCGACCAGCTTAGCTAATTGACCAATCGTCATCCCCATATCTGCCAGCTCTGCGGGTGTCACTTCTACCAGAATTTCCTCAATGGGTTCACCATGGATACTAACGTATTCAGTACCTGACACCGCTTCTAACCTATCTTTTAATGTTTCAGCGACGCGATTCATCAAACTTAGTTGTGGCTCACCCTCACCATTCCAACTTAACGCTGTAATCAGGGTATATGCCGATGCGATACTTTCTTCTTCTTGGATTGATGGGGCCTTCGCACCCTCCGGGAGATTAGGCGTAACTTCTTTGACACGATCCCGAATTCGAGCAATGATCTGGCGGTTATTACTTCTTGTCACATTATCTTGCAATTCAATCGCGACAATCGAAACATTGGCCCGTGAGGTTGAATCGACTGTTTTAATTTCTGAAATACTTGCAATACTGGACTCAACAAGTTCCGTGATGGAAGACTCTACTAACCTGGCAGATGCACCCGGGAACCCGGTAATAACGGAAATATTACGCTGCGTAATACGCGGATCTTCTATTTTAGGCAGTGAGTTCCAAGAAGAAACGCCCGCAGCAACAATGACAATAAGTGTCATGACGAGGAGGTGTAAATTTCGATAATAAGCAGATGACCAATGAAAAGTCTTGGATTTTTGTTCACTCATCATTCTTGCTCCATAGCAGAATGGCTAGAAGCATTTAACCTGACAGTCTGACCGGCGACAACACGATGTGTGGATGCACTCACAACATACGGAAGCGTTTTATTCGATACCCCTCCTTTTACTTGAGCAAACTCCCCCTGAATTTGGATAACCTCAATAATCGTGCGTTCTATCACGGCAGTTTGATCACCATTTGAACTAGGTTTAGCCAAATAAACAGACCACAAACCTCGCCCGTATTCTGCCAATGCACTTAAGGGCAACCAAATACCTTCATCAAGTGCCAATTTGTTTTCTAAAACAACATGCACGAGCTCGCCCGAAATAAGCTGCTTACCTTGGTAATCTTGAGGTAATAAATAAATTTCTGATACACGTGATGTCGAAAGCGCTAAATTAATTCTATCAACAAGCGCAGTAAATATTTGATCATCATGCTCTACTTTTAAAGCATCGCCCTCTGAAAGCTCTCTCGCTACTTTGAGCGGTAGCCCAACCCTAAGCTCTGTTTTGCCGATTTCTTCAAGCAATAAAACAGACGCACCCGGATTTGTTGCGCGGCCTTCATCGGTCATTCTATCAATCACCACACCATCGAATGGTGCCATCAGCTTGGCTTTTCTAAGCTCAACATCCACACTGGCTTGCTGAGCAAGCACTAAAGCATACTCGGCATCAGCTGAATCTTTCCTTTGAAGGGCTTCATCTAACGCTTGTTCAGAAATGTTTCGTGAAGTCTTTAAACTCTGTGCACGCACTAAAGAAGACTTAGCTAATGTTTTAGCGGCTTCAGCTCTTGTTAAACCAGCTTCCAGTTCTTTTTTCTTTGCCCTTAATCGGTCAGTATCGAGAGTCGCTAAGATGTCACCCTTTTTAAAAACATCCCCTTCGCTTTTACGCACAGAGGTAATCACACCTGAAATATCGAAACCGACTTCAGCACGCTGGCCTGCCTCAATCCGACCGATATACCTTTCCCCATCAATTAAACCATGAATAGTTTTATCACCGATTATTTCAACCAATAAGGGTAAACTTTTTTCTGAATACGCTAAATCATCCGATTGGCTATAACGACTAAACCCTAAAGCTGACATAAGTACTAGAAAGAAACACAACACAACAAAAACAGGAGAATGCATAAAATTATCTCTGGTAGACATAAATGTTCCTTAAATACGAAGAGCTAATAAGTTTAGATTGAACTAGACAATTTATTGCATCTAGTTTGAACACGTTTTAAACATAATTCGACAAATAATAACTACAATAACATTTCCAAAAATGGAACAATCAAATAAAGATTAGTCCATTTTTATTAAAAACGAACTTTATTACCTAAATTCCAATATAAGCGTAAGCGTCACTAAATCCGCGTAATCCCCATCAAGAACTTCATGTGTTGAAATATAACTCCTAACCAACAACTTGTAGGAGTATCTCACAATGAAAAGAACCCCACGAAAAAGCCCTGCACAATAGCAATCACTGGTGAGCAAACAATCGCTATCAGGGTTGAGCGTCACCGATTTTTGCCGAGAGCACAAACTCAGTGAGAGCAGCTTTTATAAATGGCAGTCAGAATTTAGAAAAGCACCCAATGCCTTGTTTGAAGCCTATAAAAACGGCTACTTGGTGGTGGATGCTGCTCACCGAAGGGTG
>TARA_R110002072_G_scaffold46082_8_pt1 | contig 43120 bp, 32 predicted proteins | sample TARA_R110002072 | Tara Oceans TARA_R110002072 (sample SAMEA4397118) | marine metagenome | biome: Polar Biome; feature: [SRF] surface water layer (ENVO:00010504); material: water (ENVO:00002006), including particulate matter (ENVO:01000060) such as... | depth 5 m
ATTGGAACGAGCTCTTAGAAAGCTGAGGAAGAGATTGTTGTGTAGGTTTAAACCACACCCAGTTCGTTTAAGCGTTCGGTCAGATAACTACCGGCGGTATGTCGTTCGGAGAGTACGACGTCTGGTCGTGGATGGAGGAAGAGGGGTAGGGACATTCTGCCGCTTCGATTGTCAGTGCCGGGTGGTGTTACCACCCGGTGACTGGTTGAGGGGAAATGTCCGCGAGATGCTTCCTGAAGCATATCGCCAATATTGACGATTACCTGATTGCCATCGGACGACACGTCCAGCCACTCACCATTCTTCTGTTGAACCTGAAGGCCAGGCGCATCGGAGGCCGGTAAAATGGTCAGGAGGTTAATATCCTCATGGGCAGCAGCCCAGGTGGTTTCCGTGTCCGCAAGGTCCATAGGTGGATAGTGTAGGACCCGCAGTAGTGTGACTTCGCTGTCAGTGATCATATTGGATAGCGGTTCGCTGTAGTTCCCGGCGATGTCTGGGGGAGAATACTGCTCAACCCAGGATAACAATGTTGCCGCGAGTTCATGGGCCGCTTCATAGTACTGTTGAAGGTGACCCTTTAGGTGCTCGGGGCAGCGGCCCCAGGTGTAGTAGTGGTAGTACTCTTTGAAGTCTTTGACATCAACGCCCTTGGCAGACTCTGCATTTTGTAGGGAGAAGTAGCCATCCTGGGTTTCTTTGTTTAGCTCAAACTCGAACTTTCGATCGGTGCTGAAGAACTCTCGCCACTCGGTGTATATGGTGTTGACCAGATTCATGTCGAGGGGATGGTTCTTTAGAACCGCAAAGCCAATATCCTGCAGGGATGCGACAAATTGTTGGTCGCAATCCTGGCTGTCGAAATCTATGGCGGAAAGATCGGTCATGGTTCGTGACCTAGCTAAGTGAGAGGAAGAAACCCGCTAGCGCGGCACTCATTAAATTAGCCAGTGTAGCTGCCATGAGGGCGCGCATGCCAAGTCGAGCCAGGTCCTTGCGTCTACTCGGGGCGAGGGTTCCGATGCCACCTAAACAAATGGCGATGGATGAGAAGTTGGCAAAGCCACAAAGCGCAAATGTGACAATCGCCTGGGTTTTAGGGGTCAGGGTATCGATGACATCCGCAAAACCCACAAAAGCGACAAATTCGTTTAGGACCAACTTCTGGCCGATAAAACTCCCGGCAACATTAGCCTCGTTCCAGGGCACGCCTAGCACCCAGGCGACGGGTTGGAAGGCATAACCGAGGATGATCTCAATTGTGATGCCATCTACGCCAAACAGGCCGGTGAACCAACCCAGGATACCGTTCAGAAGCGCTATTAGTGCGATAAATGCCAATAGCATTGCACCAACAGCGAGGGCGATTTGTAGTCCCGTCAGCGCGCCAGCTGCGGCGGCATCAAATATATTCACGTGGGTATCTTCTTCCGATGTGACCTCAACCAATTCATTGTTGGGGGTTTCAGTTTCGGGCATCACCAATTTGGCCATCATCAGGCCGCCGGGGGCCGCCATAAAACTCGCCGCGAGAAGATATTTAATATCAACGCCAAGCCCTGCATAGCCAGCCATGACCGACCCCGCGATAGAGGCAAGTCCGCCTACCATAACGGCAAATAGTTCTGAATCTGTCATGCGGGGCAGGAACGGTTTTACAACAAGGGGCGCTTCAGTTTGGCCAATAAAGATATTTGCCGCGGCGGATAGGCTCTCTGGTCGGCTTGTACCCAAAACTTTTTGGAGGAATCCGCCAATTAGACGAACAATCCAGTCCATTACACCCAGATAGTAGAGCACGGTGATGAGGGAAGAGAAGAAAACGATGACGGGCAAGACGTTAAGTGCAAACACAAATCCGATTGAATCGCCCACCAGACCGCCAAACAGAAAGTCGATACCGGCGCCAGAATAGATCAGGATGTTGGAAACACCCACCGCGAGTACTTCTACAATCTGCTTTCCCGCAGGTACATAGAGGACAAAACCGCCAATTGCGGCTTGAATAGCAAAGGCACCCAGGACAGTTCTGGGGTTAACGGCACTTCGATTGGAGGAAAATAACCACGCAACTAACGGGAGCAGGCATACGCCTAACAGACTGATCATGTATAGAGAGCTGCTTATTTCCGGAGACGTGCAATAATACCATCCCCTAGGGTAATTGCGAGGTTAGGAGTGTAATCCCCGGGCCCGGCGACCCTGATAATTATCGGTAATCAGCCGCTTCGGGTGAACTCCGTCTACATAGCCCATAAATCCGGGTTCCCGGATGCTAAAGCCAAGCAATTCCTGTATCCGATCCGAGAATTGGCTCGCTTTTTCGGGCGGCACCGCAAGCACCATATTTTCCAATTGTCGCAGCCAGGGCTGACAATATTGCGGTGTGATCGCCAGGCGACTGGTGTTTGATCTATTCGGACCGCCGCGATGATAAAGGGAGCCATGGAAGACGACGGCAGATCCCGCCGGCATGATGACCTGAATACGCTCTGAGCTATCGGAAGGTTGGATGTCAGTCCAGAGGTGGCTGCCTGGGACTATTTCCGTTGCGCCATTGTTTTCGGTGAAGTCATCCAGTGCCCAGATCACACTAATGCCATTGGTCAGGGTTCTGTCGGAATAGGGCAGTGACGCATGGTCAGCATGGAAGGGCTGGGGTGTTTCCCCTGGGTGTACTTGAATCGCCAGATTTGCCGACAGCAAATAAGTTGGGTCGAGGAATTTGTCGAGTAGAGCGATGATGGCCTCATGCTCAACCAGTTTGGCAACGCTGGGTGCTTTGGCCAGTAATGCATACACCCGTTCGCTATCGAATCCTTCGAAGTTGTTCCGACCCATCAAGGTTTTTTGTAGATAGGGGGCTAGTTCAGATTTGATGGTGTCGATTGTGTCAGCATCAATAAGGCCTTCGAGGACCGTGTAACCAGACTCTCTAATGGCGGTGATTTGTTCGCTTAAATTCCGGGGCATCTGACTGCTCCTTTATGAACCGAATATTGTACGGTCTTGCGGCACAGAATGAAATTTGGCCTATCTCAGGGTAGGAGCCTGTTTAAACAAGAACTACACTAGTTTACTGGTTAAGCGAAGTAACGGTAAGCGAACCGAAACAACAACGCCCTCCCGATCTTCGCGGTTAGCAAGCAGAATCTCACCGCCGTGGAAGTCTGCGATCAGCCGCGCCACATGTAGACCGAGGCCCAGATGGCTGTCTTCTCGCTGTTCATCATCTCGAACGGAAATCATTGCGTCGAATAGCTGATCGGTCATTTTGTCCGGCAGTGGAGGGCCGCTGTTGGTAATGCGTAGCACGGCCGTCTCTGCTTCGCAGGTGAGACGTAAGATGACCGGCTGTTGGTCCGTAGAAAACTGCACAGCGTTGTCGACCAGCTTATCGAGCATCTGGGCTAATAAATCCGCGATTCCGGTAATTTGTAGATCCCCAGTTTCAATGCTGAGTTCAAATGACTGGTGCGGGAAGGCATTGTCATAACCTTCATAACATCCCCTTAATACATTGGTCAGCTCAAACACCGATACTTCATCTTTATCTAAGCTCTCTTCGAGTCGGGCGGCCTCGCTCATACTATTAAGTATGTTAGTAAGTCTAGCGACGCCGTTTTTCGCCCGTTCAACAAAGCGAATGTCTTCCGGTGGCACCCGCGACTCCAGTTGTTCAAGTGAAGATCGGACGACAGAAACAGGTGTTCTGAGTTCATGGGCCAGGCGGCGGGATAGGTTCTCTAGATACTCGTTATATTGTTGCAATCTATGGGTGATCGATGTGAATCGTCTAGAGAGGTCACTAATCTCATCGGAACCGGTTGATTCCGGCATTGCCTTTAGGACGCGACCCTGATCGTCAACAACGCCTTCCAGTTCCTGGCCGAGGTGGCGTAAGCGATTGAGGAATTTGCTTGAGAGCCAGTAGCAAAGTAGAAATCCAATGAGCAACGCAGCAACGCTGATATAGGCCAGCTGTTGAAAAGCTGAACGGCGGTATTCTGTGATGGTAGCTTGATCGACTTCCAGCTTAATGATCCCGGCCAATTGATCCTTTACAAAAACTGCCTGTTCAATCTGGGGCGAGTGTTGTCCACTAAAGTTTCTCGATGCTAGCGAGTTCCCAGCCCGATCCATAAACGCAACTCGATCAAGCTGAAGTTGCCGAAAGAGTTTGGATAATGATTGGGAACCCCGCGTCAGGTAGCTTAAGCCTTCCGGTGCATCGGTATATCCCGTACCTAATAAATACCGAATATCTCTGCTGTTAAAGTCATCCACATCCGCAATGTTAATCGCCAGGCGATTGTCGAGTAGGTCGTTTGGAATAGCAATTTCCAGGTTGTAACCATGATCAACGGCCCGCCAGAAACCTTCAATACGAGGTTCCGGCCGAAGTGCTCTGCCTCCCGTTGAAACGACTCTGGCGAACACTTGTCCAGGCTGTTCCGTTGCGATGGTATAGCGTTGAAAATTACCGTTTAAGTCTAGTAAAGAGAGCCGGATGTGGTCGTTACGATGGATGCTGATATTGCTAATTTCACGGTACACCACAACGTCGTCATGGACGTTAAAAAACAGATAGGTATGCTCATTGGTTTGCTGGATTCGCATTTCCGCAGAGAGGTTGTTGGGCTCATAGGGTTGGTTAATTTGAACAAGTTGATCAAGCCCGAAGGAGATTGGCTGGATCGATTGCCATTCCTCCATTCGTCCGTCGAGTGTAACGCCCGTTGTCATCGCCTGGTTAACGTAAAGGGAGGGCTTATTACTCAGAAATGCTGGATTTTCGAGAAAGGCTGGTTCCGTTTCAATAAAGCCCTTCAATATCATGGTTTTTTGCTTGTGGTTCGCCAAATTTTCAACCGTCAAAGTTTGCACAGCGGATTGGATATTTAGGTAGCCGGTTATTGGTATTAAGCCCAACAGCAGCGCCGGTAGCAAAAATAGCAATCTGACGCTAACGGATCCGGTCATGTGACACCTTAAAATCATCAAGGCGCTTTCCAACGGTAACCCATGCCGTAGACGGTATCGATACAATCGAATCCTGCATCGAGGGCCATAAACTTTTTACGGATCCGTTTTACGTGGGAGGTGATGGTTGCGTCGTCCACGTAGATATGAGCATCCTGCATCAACTGTTGGCGTTTTTTGACATGTCCTGGATTCAGGGTGAGGGCGTGGACCATCCAAAATTCAGTCAGGGTCAGATCAACTTTTTTATCCGCCCAGGATGCCGTAAATCGTTGTTCATCCAATCGCAGTTGGCCACAAATTATTTCATTGTCCGGTGTAATGGTGGGTTGGCTTAGGACTTCTATTCTGCGAAACAAGGCAGCGATGCGAGCCAGTATGTGAGGCAAACTCATATCTTTTGTCACGTAGTCGTCGGCGCCCATACGTAACCCGCTGACAATATCGAGATCACTATCCCGTGCGCTGAGAAAAATAATTGGCACGGACTTGGATCGTTCTCGAAGCCATTGGCAAAGGGCAAAACCGCCTTCCGCCTCCTTGCCAAGCCCTATATCGATGACTGCGAGGTCCGGTAAGGCAGCGGTAAATGCCGCAACTGCGCTGGGCCGGTCTCCATAGGTATCAATTTCATAACCCTGATCGCGAAACACATCAGCGTAGTTGTCGCGTAGGTCTGCGTCGTCTTCAACGATTGCGATGCGATAGCTCAAAAATTGCCTGCCATATTATTGCCACATTTCATCAGCGGATTGCCCGATTCAGACAACTAAGATGCCTGAATTACTGCGTTTAATAAACCTCAAGCATCACATGATGTGAATCACAGGACAAACATGGAGATCCAAATGAATACGAAACAGATGATAGCAGCAGGTTTACTCATGGTGGTTGCGTCTAGCAGCCTTGCGGTAGAAAAAAGCACACAGAAAGAAGAGCATCGAGGCGCCCTCGGGGGTGCTGTCATTGGTGCCGCTGTCGGTGGCCCAATTGGTGCCGGGGCAGGCGCGATTCTGGGCGGAGGTGTACTGGGAAAACTCTGGGGAATGAAGCGCATCGATAACAATAAGCGAGATGCACTTGTTGCAGAGAATCAGTCACTAAAGGCCAGGCAGCAAAGTCAGGGTCAGCTTATTGCTGAATTGAATCAGGACATTGATACCCTGCTTGCAAAAAGTTCGGAATGGAAAGCCCGTCAAGTGCCTATCCAGTTCAAGACTGCCTCAAGTGAAATTGAAGGACACTATGAACCCCAATTGCGTGAGGTTGCAGCACTGCTTGCTCGCAATCCTGACACAACCGTTGTCCTGTCTGGTTTTGCCGATCGACGTGGTGACTCTACCTATAACCAGAATTTGTCTGAGCAACGGGTCTCTGAAGTGAAGGCCTATTTGTTGAGTCATGGGGTTAAGCGCAATCAAGTTGTTGCCCAGGCATTTGGTGAGACTCAACCCGTCACTGCTGAGGGTTCACCTGAAAATCACTTCTTCGACCGAAGAGTTGTGATGGCATTTGAAGTGGATATGCGATCGCCCCTGGCAACCCGTTAAGCGTTTCCGTGTGGTGCCTTTGGGGTCCTTCGGGGCCCCTTTTTTTTGTCTGTAGATTGTCTTGTTAGATTGAGAAGTTGGTTTAAACATTGTGGTTTAAACATTGTGGTTTAAACGTTGTAGTCTAAAACTTGTAGTCTAAAAGTTGTGGGTTAACTGGGTGGTCGACGATGCAGGGTTGCTTGCTCAAAGGCATAGGCCGCCTCGATTAGTTGAGCTTCAGAATCCTTTGTTGCAAACATTGATAAACCTACCGGTAGATTTTTTACAAAACCCATAGGCAAGGTGATGTGTGGATAACCGGAAACCGCCGGCACCATGCTGGCGCCTCCAGTGAAATGATCTCCCATTATCCGGTCGATCTTCCAGGCTGGACTCATGGTCGGAGCAATTAATATATCAGCGCCGCTAGCTGCAAGTGTTGCGTCAATGCCTTTGGGTCCCGATAAGCGTTTGCATGCTTCGAGGGCTTTAATATATTCCTCGTCATGGAGCGTCCCTTTGCTTTGCGCCTCAATAAACACGTCTTGACCAAAATCCCCAAGCTCCAGGTCAGCGATTTTTTCATTGGCGGCAATAAGATCCGCCAGGGTTGAATAGGGCAGCTTGGATTGAGCCTGATTCTGAGAAGCGTGGTCCTGTAGATATTGGGCAATACCGGTTTTGAATTCATACAGCAGGACCTGATATTCGTACTTAGAGATCTCCCGAAGGTTGGGCAGCTTACCCTGCACAATTTTAGTGCCTGCACTTTCTAGATCTTTCACCGCCCGAGCAAATACAAGATCCGTTGCCGGGTGATAGCCCATCAAGTTGGTCACAACACCGAGGGTTTTTCCCCGTAAGCCGTCGGCGATTAGATGATCACAGAGCGGCTCCGAGATAGGTCCGGTCCGAGATTTTGCAACGGCTTTGATTCGCATGGATTCTAAGAGTTTTACGGCATCACTGACATTTCTAGCCATTGGACCGGCAACATCCTGACTACCCGCAAGGGGGATTATGCCTTTGTTGCTGATGCTGCCATGGGTCGGTTTAATGCCAACAACGCCATTTAGCGCGGCGGGACAAACAACGGACCCATCCGTCTCGGTACCAACCGCCAGCATTGTTAGATTCGCAGCAACCGCAATGGCTGACCCTGCACTTGAGCCACTGGGGGATCGACTCGTGTCATAGGGATTGCGCGCCTGGCCTCCCATCGCGCTCCATCCACTCACAGAATAGTTGGAACGAAAGTTGGCCCATTCACTGAGATTCGCTTTGCCTAGAATGACAGCACCAGCCTGCCGTAGTTGTGAAACCAATTCCGCATCACAGGCAGGAAAATGGTTTTTGAGCAGAAGAGACCCGGCAGTTGTTGGCATTTGATCCAGGGTTTCGATGTTGTCCTTGATCAGGATGGGAACACCAAATAGTTTGGTTGGCGCCTGGCCCGAAGCCAGGGCGTTGTCTAATGCCTCAGCAATAGTAATAGCATCTGGGTTGACGGTGATGACCGCACCCAGCTGCGCCTGTTGTTTGATCTGGTCAAGATAGTAGCGGGTCAATTCAGCAACGGTGAGTTGGTTTTCACTGAACCTTTGATGGATGTCGTTTATGCTGAGTTCTTGCATGACTGCACTCGAAATCTATGCCTAAGGATAAAGCCCTAGGGCTGATTAACCTGGGTGAGCAGTTTATCTAAATTGTTGGCAAATTGTTGTCGGTCCCGTTGGGTAAGCGGAGGAGGACCGCCGCCTTCGATGCCACTGGCACGCATGGTGTCCATAAAGTCACGCATATTCAGCCGGGTTTTGATGTTTTCGATGGTGTACAGCTCCCCTCTAGGGTTGAGGGCGATGGCGTTTTTCTCGATGACTTCTGCCGCAAGTGGGATGTCAGCGGTGATAACAAGGTCACCGGCAACGCAGCGTTTGACGATTTCATTGTCCGCTACATCAAATCCCTGGGGAACCTGAACAAAATGGATAAAGGGGGATTTAGGCACGTTGAGAAACTGGTTGGCGACCAGTGTGACGGAAATTTTTGCCCGGGTTGCTGCGCGAAAGAGGATATCTTTAACGACAACAGGGCACGCGTCGGCATCTACCCAGATCTTCATGTTTGGCTAGAAATGCCGACGCATTGGTGCTGTTTTTTAAGAGGCAGAGGAACTAGAGGCGTTAGACTCAAGATCAGCGTACACATCTTCGTCGAGCCTGGGTGGAGCGATCAACATTTTGTCGTCTTCCATTAGCTCTTTTAGCTTGTCGTACTGCTCGTCACAGTAGGTTTGAAGCGCTTTATAGCCATTCAAGATCGTTTTTGCCTGGGCTTCTTTTGCTTCAGCTTTTTTGATCTTTTCGGTACGTTCTTTTCTAACGTTCTTCAGCTCATCGTCGATGCGCTTTTTGGCTGTTGTATCTTCGTGCTTCTTCTTGTTCAGGGTTTTGATTTTCTTCGCCACATTCTGCGGAGTATCTCCAAGCAGCGTATTGATCGCTTTTAGTGCTTTGGATTTTTCATCAACCTGATCTTTAAGTTTTTTGGCGTCATTTTCAGCAAGCTTTCGATCTGCTTCGATAACACTTTTAAGCTTTTCAATCTCGGCACTCGCTGAAGTGAGCATGTCGTTGGTAGATTTTAGAGACTTCTCTGACTTCTCCAACCGCTCTGTCAGGTCATCAATGGTTGCTTGAATCGCAACCTTGGCCTTGGCGACTTTTACGTCTGCTTCGGCAATTTCTTTTAGGCTGGCTTCGAGAGCGGCTTTGAACTCTTGTTCCGAGCATTCAGGATCTAACCCTAGTGCGTCGGTGGCTGTTCTGATCAACATTTGCTTGCTGATCGCAATCTCTTTCCATACATCTATATCAATAGCGCTTTGAACCACACAGGTCTCCAGTGGGTATTTTTAAATAAAAGGTAAATAAAAAGTAAACAAAAGGTGAACTAATTTGGGGGGGTTGAATTTGGAATGCGCAATAATGGCGATTTTTTCAAAAATTTCAATAGTTAATGCGATTATTTGTGCGGTAATTATACAGCACTGTAGGTGAATTGTCGGCTATTTGTCGGTACTACATTGACTCTGGAGGTCTGCTTTAAGAGCGTCAAAATGAGGTGAGTGCACGCCCATAACTTTAAGCCGTCTCTCAAGGTTGGCCAGCAACACATTGACTTCCATAGTTTTTGACGCCTCTCCCTCGGTGGTATCAAAGTAAACAACATTGCCCTCAGGGTCCCGGGATTGCCAGTGGGTGCCGGTACTACCGTCCTCAAAGTAGGTTTCTACCTTGCCAGGGGCCTCGATATCCAGTTCCTGTAATCTGGCCCGAATTGTTTCAATATCACCGCCGCGGAAGTTCAGCCAGTTTTCGCTGAGGAAGCCCATTAAGCTAATACTAATGTCGCCATTAGTGAGGTGTACCCAGCCTTCACTGTCATGGGTCACCTCCAGACCAAGGGCCTCATAGTAGGCCTTGGTGGCTTGCATATTGTTGGTTTTGAGGCAGATGTCGTGCCAGCCAATGTCCATAGGCGGTCTCCTGATTAAAACAAATCTAATTGATCTTTCTCTTCTTTTTGCTCGACGGTCTGTGTAACCGAGACGTCGATTGGGAGGCGCGGCAGAAATCGTTGAGCCAATCCGCTGGCGCGAATCTGTTTTTTGGTCTCCATGGATTCAGCAGCATGGAATATGGTGAGTTTTGAGCGGGTTCGGGTAATGCCGGTGTAAACGAGTTCCCTGGTAATAAAGTCTTCCCGAGTGGTTTCAGGGAGCACGAGCAAAACCTTATCAAATTCTGAACCCTGGGATTTATGTACGGTCATGGCAAAACAAGAGGTGTGTTGGGGCAGCCTGGTTGGCAGGTAATATTCAATGGCGCCCTGTGAGTTTTTGAAGGCGACCTCAATTGTGGCGTGTTGATCTGTCCTTCCCTGTCGTTTTACGCAAATGCCAATATCACCATTAAAAAGTCGAAGCGCATAATGATTGCTCATGATCATGATGGGTTTGCCATGATAATAGCTGGCGGAATCTGCAAAGCACCTTGATTCAAAAGCTTCATTTAACTGGTTCACCCCCTGTTCCCCTTCACGAACCGGCGTGAGCAGTCGCTGCTTATCAAAAGTATCCAGTAGAGTTTCCGCTTCCGCGTTCTGCTCACACAGCTTGAGATAGTCTTGATACAGCCCCGCCATTGCGTTGAGTAATCTATTGGTGTCGAATTCCGGCACAAAAGTCACCTGATTGTTATTTTCTAGCTTCAGGGGTTGGCCTTCTCGCAAATCGTGGGCGAGTTGGCCGATACCCTGGTCATCCTGGAATCGGTAACTGGTGATGAGTTGGCAATGGGCATCAGCAAGCTGATGGTGAGAATCCACACCCTCAAGATCTAAATTGGCAAAGGTCTTTACCTGCCGGCGAAAGGCATCGGTATAGCAGTCGCCCTGGCCTGTGATGTCCGACAGAACATTGCCGCTATCGACGGACGAGAGTTGGTGTGGATCCCCAAGAATGATCAGCCGCGCGTTTGCAGGTAGAGCCTTAAGAATTCGGTCGAACATCACCAGATCAATCATGGAACCCTCGTCCAAGATCAAAACATCCGCCAGCAGGGGATTGTTTTGATCAAACTTGAACGTTTGCCCATCACCCCTCACGCCCAATAATCTATGTAGGGTGCTAACGTCAGTCGGAACCGAGACAGGCGCGTCATTAGGTAGTCGTAATATTGCACCCTGGATAGATTCAGACAGGCGCATTGCGGCTTTGCCCGTTGGAGCGGCGAGTTTGATTCTTAAGGTTGGGTCGCCATTCAGGAGGCCAGCCAGGATCTTAACCACCGTGCTGGTTTTACCGGTGCCTGGGCCACCGGTGATAATCGTCAACTGTCGGGTGACCGCCTGTATTGCAGCAATTTGTTGTTTGGGATCATCCTCGTCGGTGAAATAGGGCACCAGGGCAGCATATTGACGGGCAGAATTTTCGACGGACCGATTCCGCCGCCGCAGGTTTTCAGCGATTCGTGACTCGTACTGAAAAAACCGATTGGTATAAAGGAGGCTGTGGTCACTCGACGTAGTGCCAACACCCGGATTGATCAGGACCAGAGGTGTCCTGATGTCGGCGTAGTTGGGAAGCGCGTCTTGACCATCCGGTGACCAGCTGGTGACACAATCTTGTTCTTGCAAGCGCGTTACCAGATCAGAGTCTGTAATGCGTAAACAACTATTTTGGTTACCCAGTGATTGACTTAAGCGCGCGAATAACAACACAAGATCGGAGTCTTGAATTTGGGATTTGCGCGACAACATATCCGCGAAGTGTCGATCCGTTGAAGTAAGCCCAGCCTGGAGTAAAACGTTGTGCATCAGCCTGCCTCCAAACCGGTTAACAGCTGATCCAGGTGATTGATCAATACTTCGTCGGGTTGGTCTGCATAGACGCCGGCGGCGGTGCTGCCATCCATACCCCGCAGGAACAGATAAAACACCCCGCCAAAATGGGTGGCGTACTGATAGTCTGGGACTCGCTGTTTTAAGTAACGATTTAGCGCAACGCAGTAGATCAGATACTGCAGGTCATAATGATGATGTTTAACGGCCTCCGTAAGCGGCGCCACAGCGTATGCATTTTGCGTTGAACCAAGATCATTGGATTTGTAGTCAATCAGATAGTACCGACCTTCATGGGCCACAATCAGATCAATATATCCCGTCATCATTCCCTGCAAGGTATCGAACTGCAGGTTCATATGCTCGCCTAGTACCCCAGCGGATTTTAATTGTTCGACCAGTTTACGGTTTGCATCAATTGGGAAGTGGAATTCCATTTCGTCTAATCGCTGGTTTCTCGGAATATCCGCAAGGGCAAACCGCTGTTGGTCGCTCATGGGGGTGTGCACAATATCTTCAAACCACTGGACTAGAACCTGTAGCCATTCAGCCGGGTCTAGCCCCATTTTCGCCAGGCTACGTTTTGCCTGTTCGCTCACTTCAGGTTCAGCGGCGCAAAAATCTAACTGCTCCATAAAATCGTGCAAGACAATGCCCACCCGGGAACCTCTAGGAAAGCTATACCGGGATGGTGCAGACATATTGTCGATCGAAATTTTGTTGTCGTCGTCGCCATATCCGGGCCTGGGTTGAACGTCATTCGCCTCCACTTCATCTTGCTTGAGAAGCCGTGTCAGTCCTGTATAGGAATGCATGCGCCATTGGCTATGGATCGAGGGCAGCGGCGGCGGTGCCTCAAGGTCGGTGTGAATAGTTTCAGGGGTATAGCTTGTCAAAGTATCTGTCTGCAATGCCTGCAGCTCGAAGTACGCCTCGGGCAGAGATTCAAGCTCGGTAGTAACGGTCTCAATATCTTTGCCGCTAAAACCCAATAGTTTGGCAACTGGCGTGCTGTGAATTTGCTTAATCAGCGGGACGCCGATGTAGCAACAGTACTTTGCCCGGGTCATTGCCACGTACATTAAGCGCATAGACTCATTAAATTCTTCTAGTTGATACTGGGCTTTGCTTTCATCACCGTTACTAAAGTCGATGGCCGGGACAAAATTGCCCGCTTCATCCTCCCGGTGGAACATTGGGTTGGATGTGGAAAAGGGTTTGCCGAAACCGGCACAGGGCACCATGACAATGTCATATTCGAGTCCCTTAGACGCATGCATGGTGACGATTTGCACAAGGTTAGAGTCACTCTCAAGCCGCAGTTGACGTTCGTCTACCGCCACTCTTTCAGCGGCGAGTTTCTCGCGGTTGAACCATTTGAGTAAGCGACGCATACCCGGGGCTACCATGGATTGCGCCTGAAGGATTTCTGCTAGATGGCGGAGGTTGGTGATTTGTCGCTCACCGTCTTGATGTAAAAGCCATTTTTCGGGAATCTGGCGCCGGCTCATGAGATGCTCAATCATCGAGGCGATTTCCATTGTGGCCCATTTTTCGTGGTACTCCTGGAACTCTTGCATCACGCCATGCAGGGCCGACCAATCACTATTTAGGGCGAAAATTTCCGAGATGGTTGATTGCATCAATGTTGTGCCCAGAGCAGTTTTTAGGGCCCTTTCATTGGTGGGATCAATCACCGCCTCCAGAATCAGTTTTAAGTCGTCCGCGGTTTCGGTCAACAGTACGCTTTCGAGGGTGATGTACACGCTCCGAATATTGCGTGCCGCGAGCGCACGTCGAGCAGCGTTGGCATCCTTTCTCTGGCGGACCAGAAACGCAATTTGACCCGGTTGTATCGGCTTGCCATTGATCGCTGCACGACCCTGTTGGGCCAGATGCAGGAGTTTGACGGTCTCTTCCGCCGCATGGGCCATCAAATTTTCCCGCATCACCTCTTCGCTGCTGGATTGATCGAGAAAAATTGGCATTGGCTTTTGTGGCACGCCGTCGATGGTCAATGCCTTATCAGCATTGGGCTGAGCATAGGTCACCGGCTCAAAGGGAATCTGTTCGTCGTCACCAAATATATCCGGGCGATTGAAAAGGTGATTCACGGCGCCGATCATGGCCGGTGTGGAGCGCCAGTTAGTGCCAAGGGAGTAGGTGGCATCTGCACCTTGCTTGGCGTTGATATAGGTATAAACATCGGCACCGCGAAAATTATAGATCGCTTGTTTGGGGTCACCGATAAAAAATAGGCCGCCGCCTTTTTGATGTTGATTAGCGTAGATGCGGGTAAAGATTTCGAATTGGAGGTCGTCGGTATCTTGAAATTCATCAATCATCGCAACAGGCCACCGATCACGTAAGACCCCGGCGAGCTGAGAATTATCGAGCGCGCGATGTACCTCCACTAACAGGTCATCAAGGGTCAGTTGACCGAGCTGCGTTTTGTAACGTGCAATATTAGCGGAGACATTGCGGGACACCAGGTGGCACAGATTACTGCTGATGGTTTCGAGTAATGCCTGACGTTCGACAATGGAATCGATCAAGGCAAAGATTTTGTGGTCGGGCATGACCGTTGCTTTGACACTATTGCTGGCGAGCTTGGCGCTGGTCCAGGGTTCCCATCGTTTGACGTCGAGATCATCACTTCGACAATAGTGTTCAATAAATTCTGCGTGATCGGGTTTGACCTGCAACGACGTTGCCCGGCCGCCGTGAAATTTTGCCTCTCTGATCAATTCGGAGATGTTTTGTTCTAACCAGAGGGTTTTGCAGCGTTGGTTATCAGCAATCAGAACTTCCAGCTCATCACCCGTAACCTGTTCCTTCGGAAAGTATTGCAGGTTGTGGCGGAACAAAAAGTTCTTCACGAACTTCACCAGAGCATTAGGGTTGGGCCAGCGTTTTAGGGCGATATTCCGAATCACAGTCGGGAGTGGCATGAGCTCCTGACGAAAACAATCTTCTGCCGCCATCTCTAAAAGCTGATCCCGGTCACCGTCCAGGTTCTGATTAAAGAGCATGCCGGTATCAAAGGATTGTTCACCGAGGATCCGTGCACAGAAACCATGAATAGTAAAAATGGAGGCTTCGTCCATGGTTTGTAGTGCCGCCGTGAGTAGACGCCGGTCAGCAATAAGATCCGAACTGGTTTCAATCAGCGTATTGATAAAGAGGTCTTCAGCTTCTTCACCGGGGTGTTTTATCGTCTGACTTGCGAACATACGCCGCGCAAGATTCACCCGGTTGCGAATACGTTCCCTGAGTTCGTCCGTTGCGGCAATCGTAAAGGTCAGCACCAGAATTTCGTTGGGTTGTAGCGGACGGGGTAACTCGGGGTCCCGTCCCAGCAGTAAACGCAAATACAGATTAGAAATGGTATAGGTTTTACCGGTGCCAGCGCTGGCTTCAATTAGCTGTTGGCCCGATAGTGGAAAGTGTTGGCTATCTAGCAGCATTATTTTGATTTCCCTGCTGGCTGATGGTCAATCAGCGGCTGCCAGATATCGGAGGCGATGGCGGCAAACTGGTCGTTCAGTTGCTGGGGGAGGTTGAACAGTCGATTGTAATATCGGTCATTAAACTCACTACCGGGATTGTCATTCAAAAACTTCTTTTTGGCGTCAGCCAGAGAGCCATTGGTTGCGAACTCATAGGCGGCCTCGGGTAAAAATAGTAATGGCTCAGCGAGACCTCTGGTATACAGAGCAACTAGATGACTCAGGTGTTTATGGGCTTGTTCGGCGGGTACATTAAAAATGGTCTCTTTTGCGGCGGTCCGCTTGTTGTCCCGATAGATTAGTATTGTGTCTTCGTCATAGCCGTCAGCACAAAGTGCCAGATGTCGAATCCAGGCATCAATCCGCTGGCGGGCTTTGAGCGTTCCTGTTCTCGCCGCAATGTGTGAACCGTCACGCAACGGTATATCTGCCTGTAGCAATATGTCGCCCAGCTGAATTTCAAATTGATGGACCTTACTCGGCGCTGCAGCAATCCCGTGCACAGCATCAGCAATCTGTTGCGCGAGCGTGACCTCTCGTTGTAGCTGTGCCTCACCCATGGGGCCAGGTAAAATCTGCCCAGAGGCTCGAGTTTGTTCCTGCCAATGGGCCAGTGATAGTTCGCCATCTTCATTGGTGAGAAGGGTGTTCAAGGCACCGTCAGCCAGTTGATATTTTTCCAGACCATCAAGTTCAAATGATTCCACATCCTTGAGGTCATCATCGTCCTCTCGAAAGTAAACCCCGAGCTGCTGGTTCAAAAAGTATTTGGCGGGGTGGCGAAAGAATCTTGTCAGTTGATCCAAATGAGTGAGGGGTTCATCGTCATTTGTAGCCAGTGCCTGATCGATAAAATCAGTGGGAGTTCGTTGTTCTGTTAAGGCTTTGTGCCAATTGCTCGCATAGCTACGAATGGGGCTGTTAGCATCGTAATAGACCGCATTAAAGGGTTGTAGGGGGTGGACCAGCAGCGGTGCCTTGCCATATATCCGCTGCATATAGTCAATCAGTTCGCTAATTAGCTCCGATGGCGGTTTTTCTTTGTTGTCTTTTTGGCCACGGCCAATAAAGCTGGCATAAAAGGTTTGTTGGGCGGACAAGAGTGCTTCAAGGAATAGGTAGCGATCGTCATTCCGTCTGGATCGATCACCTTTGCGATAGTCGCGGGCCATTAAATCAAAACTGAGAGGCTTATCTTCCCGGGGAAACTCCCGGTCATTCATCCCGATCAAGCAAACGCAGGCATAGGGAATGCTGCGCATGGGAACCAATGTGGCAAAGGTGACGCCGCCAGAAACAAAACCTCGGTTTTGTGGTGGCTGTTGAAGCTGCTCCCCTAACCAGAATCGAAATAGTCGTGAGGTGATGGTATCCGTAAACTCCGCGGAATCGTTTTGCTGGCTCAGTGTGGAGAGCGCATCACTAATCTGAGCGATGGCAAACTCTTCGTCGGAAGTCACTAACAACAAATCTGACATCATTTCGTTGATGGCGATTTGCCAGTCGGCTGCAGTGTGGGCTTCAGATAATGTCTGTCGGTAGGTATCCAGGGTATCCACTATATGACATAGGGTGCCGATCAAATCCGCATCCCCGGGGCTGACATCCATCGGTGCGGTACCCGCGTAGAGGCCAGATCCTGGTTCCATCGCCAGGCCCAGTAACAATCGATCTAATCCAAATCGCCAGGTGTTGTAATCTTCCTGGGGAAGGTCCCAGTTCTGTTGTTTGCTTTTTCCATCCATTTCATAACGTATACCGGCTTCTCGAACCCAGAATTGCAGTCGACTCACATCAGCTTCGCCAAGTTCAAAGCGATCCGCAATATTTGGGATCTCAAGCAGATCCATAACATCGGATGCGCTCAAGCGGGAGTCCGGTAGCGCCAGTAATTTACTAAAAGCAACAAGCACCGAGGATTGATCCACTGCAGGTCGGTCGGTAATGCTAAAGGGCAATTTTCGTTGAAACACGGCCTGGATAAAGGGCGCATATAAACTGATGTCGGGCGCCATCACAATAATGTCAGCTGGGCTAATTGTCTGATTCGATCGATCCAGCATTGCCAGGATTTGATCTAGCAATACCTCAACCTCACGCATGCGGCTATGGACACAATGAATTTGGATGCTGTGATCACCCACTGGCATTGGCTGTTGCGTCGGACTGGCTTCACCGTTGTAAAGTTCGCCGCCAAACTCCAGGTTCAAAATATCAGCCTGGACCTGGTTGAGCATATTTTGGGGCTCAATTGGTTGGAATAGATCCACGGCGTTGACGTCTTCTGCTTCCAGTAACAATTCCAAAAATTCTCGGCCCTGTTTTCCAGTAGAAGACAGCAGGGGGTTACCCACTTCTAGATAGTCGTCTTCCGTGAGTGGACCTTCTTTGTTGAGTAGGTCTCGAATTGATTTTTTCGCAACGTCCCTCTCTGATTCGATGTCGCCCCAGTAGTGTTGGGAAGGATTTAGAAAGTAGATCGAAACCTGCTCATGCCGTGCGACAGCCTGTAGGGTCTCGAGATGCATAGCAGGCAATGAAGATATTCCGAGGACGTTAAGCTGTTTCGGCAACTGATCATGGCTGGTCTTAAGTCGGTCGATAAATGCTCTGTGTAAATTTGCTCGGTGTAAACCTGGATCCATTCCGGGTTGTTTCAAAAGTTCGCGCCATAATTCACTTTGCCAGGGAAGTTCTGCTTCCCCTTGTTTGGTTTCCCACTGATTGATCCAGTCCGGCCGATAGATCAGATACTGGTCATACAGGCCGGCGATCACATGGCTAAGTTGGTACAGTCGGAGCTGGTAGTCGGCACCCTCGGACAGGTAATTCTGAATGGTGATTTCGCCAGATGCGGGCAGAAGTTGCATCAATCGCCAGGTCATTAACTGCCGGGAGAAGGGTGATTCATCGGGCAAACTTGTCGGTAGTACCCGTTGGTACAAGCGCCAGATTAACTCCGCTGGCAGCATACATTCGACATTTGCCGCGATACCCAGACGATTTGCCAGCTCAACCTTCAGCCATTGCCCAATACCCTGACTTTGCACGACAACCAAAGTCGGCTCAAAAGGATTGTCGGGTTGCTGCAGTCTCTGGCAGAGGGTTTCCACCAGGAGTTGCATACGGTTTGATTGGAGCAGTTCGAGCATTAATTTGAATCAACAGAAGTTGGATTCAGTTTATCAGTCCGTTGGCAGGAATTGTGATCATCATTCCCCGGTCCACACATTATCTTTCCGGCGCATCCAAACCTCGAGCCAGTCATGCGGATGTAGGTGTCGTTCCGTATGGATGAATAATCAACTGGCATTGCCACTTCCCCATGATTGGTTATTGGGCAAGGTAACCCAGGGCCCTGCGCTATTTTTGGATCCGTCAAAGTTTTCGAGATTCAAGCTGCTGTTGTGCGGATCGGACTCACGCCTCCGGCGCAAGATCTCCCAACACCGATACACGCTCACCATGTCGGGTATTGGGGTAGTAGTCCCAAATGGCATGGTGCTGGGTGCAGCGATTATCCCAGAAGGTCAATGTGTTTGGCTGCCACTGCACCCGGCAGGGCAGGCGAACTTCCGTTGCGATGTGGTTGAAGAGTCCATCTAGTAGCATGCGACTTTCCCAGGGCTTCAGACCCTTAATGTGGGAGGTGAATCCGGAGTTGACATACAACAACTTGCGGCCCGTTTCAGGGTGCGTCGCCACAACTGGATGGGTGTTCCGTGGATACTGTTCGCCGCTAGGAGGTGCGACACCGTAACCGCTAGCATAGGGTAGTGCGCCGTCATGTACAGCCACTAACCCATCTAACAGCGATTTCATGGTGTCCGAGAGCAGTTCGTATGCGAGGTACATATCGGCAAACAGGGTGTCTCCGCCGCCGCCCTCCGGGACTTCTTTCATGTACAGCATTGAACCCAGGGGTGGAATGGCATCGCAGGTCACGTCCGTGTGCCAGCCATTTCCCGCGGTATATTTTGAGTCCTTTGTGGTTTTGACGGTGAGAACCTCTGGATCACCACCATAACTATGTTGCATGGGATGTACGTGTAACGCGCCGAATCGTCGAGCAAATGCTTTGTGTTGATCTCTACTTAGATGCTGATCGCGAAATACCAGCACTTTCCAATCGAGCCAGGCTTGAAACAGACTACTGAATTGTTCGTTACTGAGGGGAGAGGCTAGATCGATCCCATCAATCTCTGCGCCGATATGGGGGGTAATGGGTTTGATCGAGAATTCTGTATTGGTCATCATCAGTCACCTGCTGAGTTCCGTTTTAGTCTACGCAATGGCAGCCTCTAGAAAAAGACCTGATTTTGCTGGGTCTCGCCCAGGTAAAAGGCCTGTGTCAGGTCAGGGCTTAGTGGTGAGTATTTCTATCTTTAGCTCCGCGCCGTTCACCGACTCGACGTAATTTTTTTCTTTTGTTGGATCGCTGAGCACTTTTGCGCCGACCGCTAGTTTCTTCTTCTCTTTGTGCTTCTCAACCGCAAATAGGTTGGGGAGCGTTGCAGGTTTCTTAAAATCGAAATTCTGCTCCGTTGGCTGATCCCTGTCGGCAGGAAGGCTTAGGTTTAGCGGAGATCTTGGCGGGCTAGTCGTGGCGACCCCGGGCCCCGCTGGGATTTCAGGCTCGGCTTCAGGCTGCGTCGTGTCTGATGTTTCGGGCAGAGTGGCTATTTCAGAGTCGAGTGTCTGATCAGAAGTTTCTGTCGGCGAGTCAGGGAGCTTGCCACAGGCCGCAAGGCCAAAAAGTACAACCAGAATGAATAATTGTCTAATCATATTGCGCCCCATGCTGAACTCAAATTGCGGTGGTCGAGAAAACATCACTGCCCGGCAGAATCACGATTGGGGGAAACTACCCCAACCATCATAGATCCCGCTAAAGCTAGAAGCATGTACTTGCAGAAGATTTTCGTAGTCAGTGATCTCTGGATGAGATGGCACCATCGATACCGTTGCGACTATTTCAAATGGGTATTCGGTTGATGCTTCGTTGTCACAGAGTAGGACCTGTTGCCGATTGAAGAGCAGTGCGGCGCCAAACTTTAAAGCCGCATCTTCGGTAGAAAATATAACGGTGAATTCGACATCTCGTCTTTTTGCCAAGTTATCCCCTGCCTGGGCCATATTCCACAGGGCGTTACCACAGTCATCGTCGGGGAATGTGTCAGAATCTCGTTTCATCGGGCGCTCATGTTAGCTAATTGATGGTCTGTCGTTTGAGGCAAGCAAACTATGGGTTAGCTTTTGCTAGAAACGCTCTGCTTGCTTCAATGTAGGTATCAAACTGATCGTGGTGTAACCAGTGTCCTGCGTTATCAACGTTCAAGACGCTTCCTTGACGGAAGTGTTGCAGGGTATCTTCCTGACCTGTGCGATGACCAAAACCCTGTAGGGCATTCATAAGCAGGGTAGGACAGTCGATCTTCTCCCACAACTGGATGAGGTCATCCAGGTTTATGCCGAGGTGAGGACCCGAGTGAGTATAGTTGTCGAACTTCCAGCTGAAAGTACCGTCTTCGTTCTGATTGCTGCCGTGATTGCTCAGATGCCGGGCTCGCTCTTCCGTTAGGTGCGGGTTGGATTTTTTCATCCGCTCATAGGCATCAGTCTGGGATTCATATTTTCGCGGTTCTCGAGCTGAGAGTTTGCGGGTATTGTCGACCCAATTGCGTAAGCGTGTTTGCGGATCTTCTTCGCCGCGAATGTACCAGGCAGCCCCAACGCCTTCGATCGAAATCAGGCTATTCACCTTCTCTGGATAAAGGCCTGAGTATAGGCAGGCAATACTACCCCCCAGTGAATGGCCAATAATGTTGACCGGTTCAAGGTTTTGCTGCTCAACCAGTTGAGCAATGTCGTAGACATAATCCAATTGCTGATAGGGACTACCCTTTACCCAGGCGCTGTCCCCATGTCCCCGTAGGTCTGGGGCAATCACATGGTAGTCGTCGCAGAACTGTTCTGCGGTCCAGTCCCAATTGTGGCAATTATCCTGGGAGCCATGAATCAGCAGCAGATGTGGCGCGCCATGATTACCCCAATCTAGATAGTGCAGCTTCAGCCGTTGAGAAAAGTAGGTGTTGGAAGTTGGAGCGGTTTTGTTACTTAACATGTTGATGCTGCTTGTCTTAGTTCATGGTGAGTAGTTCGCGGATTCGGGCAACGGCATTGATGCCTTCGGCTTCCGATTCCGCGCAGGGTTTAATATTGAAGAGGCGACAGCCAGCTTCTTTGTAGGGGATTAGAAACTCGGCAATCTCTTCCGCTGTGCCATAGGGAGAGTACTTTTCGAATGCTTCAAAGGGCATGTTGTAAAAAGACTGCATACCTTCAGCGACAAATTCTCGTGCGCGGATTTTATTTTTGTGAACGCCAACCCATATCTGTAAGCCGTGTTGCCAATCGATTTGGGGCCTATCAATTTCCTCAGCAATGGCTTCCACCTGTGCGGTTGCACCGGCAAATCTATTTGCGGAGCACCAGACTGCCAACCAGCCTTCTGCATAGGTTCCGGCGCGGCGGATGGCGGCATCGCTTCGGCCGCCCACTAAAATAGGAATGGAGGGTTTAACGGCGGGCCTGATTTGAGCGTTTTCTAGTTCAAAGAACTCCCCTTTAAAGGAGAATGGCTTACCGGTGGATAGATGCCGGATAATATCGAGGCATTCATTGGTTTGTTTGCCGCGTGTTTTGGGATTGATGCCGCAGACTTCCATCTCGTGTCGATCTTCACCGCCAACGCCTACACCCAGAATGATTCGACCCTGGGCCGATTGAGATAAGGTGGCGAGCTGTCTTGCCACGGGCACCGGGTGGCGTAGGGCCAACAGATACACGCCAATACAAACTTTAATGGTGGGGTCCATCGCGGTAATGATGGCGGCGTTCATTATGCCATCTAGACCCATGCCGTTAATAAAGCTGACGTGATCTGCGGTAAAGACATGGTCTATGCCGCTTTCTACGACTTGATCGACCAGCTTTTGGCGTTCTTCCCAGGGGCCGGACAACATCCCGGGTGCCAAAATGGTGCCGATTAGCGGCGGGCTCTTTTCTATAGTGGTCATGATATGCGCGCATTACTCGAAGCAGGGCATATTGCCCGATTGCACAGTCATTGGGAAATTAGGATATATTACCCCCAGCACAGATTATGGATGGCTCTATTGAGCAACGTGACAAAAGTATTTCTTGAGATTCGAGGCCAACTGGAACGGCACGTCCGCCGGTTCGTTGGGCTGCAGCATGTGGATGATGTTGTTCAAGAAACCTTTGTCAAAAGTATAGAAGCCGAACTGACCAATGAAATCACCTACGCCCGGACCTACCTGCTCCGGACCGCTAAGCACCTCGCCCTAAATCATCTAGAGAAGTGGGACAATAAATACTCGGCTCCGCTGGAGGATTTGTCTGCCTCAACTGTCGATTACACCTCGGCTGTTTCTCCGGAGCTGCATGCTCAACATAACGAGCGATTCTTATCTTTTTGTGACGCGGCAGATCAACTTGAGGGGAATGTGCGTAAAGCTTTTATATTGAAGAAGGTGTACGGCCAGAGCCAAAAGGAAATTGCGGAGCATTTAGGGCTGAGTGAAAGCACCGTGGAAAAACACGTTGCAAAGGGGCTTAGGCACTGCGCCGACTATCTAGAATCAATGGACGGGCCAGAGGCAGCAGGCGTGATCAGGACGGCCACCACGGGGCACGAGCAACATGTTGAATAACGGCTATGTTTAGAAGCAAGTGTTTAAAAGCAAGTGTGTTTAAGAGCAAAAATGTTTAGAAACTACAATGTCTAAAAAAGACCTGCCTACCGATGATCGGCCTGATGGCGACTCGAGTGAGAATAATGTTATCTCGCTCTACAATCGCTCGGAGATTAAAGACGAAGCGAGTCTTTGGGTTGTGCGACTCGACCGTGAGTTGGATCAGGCGGAAGTTGAAGAGCTTCGACTTTGGCTTCTGCGCAGTGAGTTACACCGGGATACGCTGTTTGACCTGGCAGCGCTCTGGGACGATCTGTGTGTATTGAATCAACTATCATCACTCTTTCCCTTTGATCCAGCCGGCCTTAAAACGGGTCACGGGATTCGACCCAACCGATTGGCCGCTCTCGCCGCGAGTGTGGTGCTGTGTGTTGGCATGGGCATTTGGTTTTTAGCGGATCAACAGGAGGATGTTGGCACCACCGGTTCTATTGCAACAATGATCCAGCAGCATAGTACTGTGGTTGGTGAAAACCGGTTGGTCAGACTGAGCGACGGTAGTTCTGTTCACCTGAATACCAACAGTCGTATCCGGGTGTCCTACACAGCGGAACAACGCGTCATTGAATTAAAAAAGGGCGAGGCAAGATTCTCCGTAGCAAAAGATTCCGAACGACCCTTTATTGTTGAGGCCGGGGAGAGCTCGGTTCGCGCGCTGGGTACGGTATTTAATGTTGATTTTTCGAAAGCCGTGGTTGAGGTTTTGGTCACCGAGGGCAAGGTTTTAGTCACCCATGCGGAATTGCCGGTTGCTGAACAGGTGACAATTTTACCCGGGCAATGGACAAGAATTGATCATGATGGTGTTACAGCAGCTTTAAACCTGCCCCTTGAAGTGGTTCAAAAGGAACTCGCCTGGCGTGATGGTATGTTGATATTCAGGGGGGAATCTCTGGCGGATGCAGTGTTGGAGATCGGCCGTTACACCGATATACCTCTGACTGTGGCAGATGAGCAGGCTGGACAGCTAAAAATTGCTGGATTTTTTAAAGCCGGTGACGTCGACGGATTACTCAATTCTTTGACCGAAAACTTCCCTGTAACCTACACAAAGGCTGACGGCGGGATCATCATCGCTTATGCTGACCTTGAAGCCGTAGCGCCCTCGAAATAATATATTAAGTCTTCAATGGAGGATTTCTTCTGTCTGACTGTCTAGTCAAGGTGCCAGGTGCCTTGCGTTTGATCCTGTTGCTAATTCTGCTTGCGGCAAACCCTGCCTATAGTGCGATGCAGCAATTTGAAATTGAAGCGCAGCGTGCAGATTTGGCTTTGACTGAGTTTGCCATGCAAGCGGATGAAACCATCGTTTTTTCCTTTGATTTAGCCAAGCAGTTCAAAGCCAATCGTCTGGTTGGGGAGTTTGACCCTCACGTAGCACTAAACCTGCTGCTGAAGGATACGGGCTTAATTGCACGATATTCTGAAGAAGGTCAACTGAGCATTACTTTGTTAGATGAAAAAGGACAAGACAATATGTCAAATCGAAACACGATGATGTCCGCGCTGGTAGGGGTTTTACTTGGCGGGGGAGTAGCAGAAGTCGCGGTCGCGAGCGACGCACAAGATATTGAAGAAGTCACGGTTATTGGTTCCCGGGCACCTGGACGTTCGGCGGAAGATTTGCCTGTGCCAGTGGACGTGCTGACTGCTGAAGCTTTAGAAGACACAGGACAAACCGAAGTTGGTCGAATGCTGCAGGCCATTGCGCCTTCGTTCAACTTTTCCAGTTCATCGATCAGTGATGGTACCGATGCACTTCGGCCAGCCACACTTCGGGGCTTAGGTCCTGACCAGACACTGGTATTGATTAACGGCAAACGTCGCCATCAGGCGTCGCTCATCCACATCAACACATCCGTTGGTCGTGGTACCGCTGGTACCGATATGAACGCGATTCCGGCTGCATCTATTAAGCGCATTGAAGTATTACGGGACGGCGCTGCTGCTCAGTATGGTTCGGACGCAATTGCCGGTGTGATTAACATCGTGCTAAATGACTATGATGAAGGCGGCAAGGTTGCTGTTTCTTATGGTGAAACGACGGAAGGCGACGGAGAAACCACTAATGTTGATCTGACTAAGGGATTTGCGTTGGGCTCTTCTGGTTACATTAACGCCAGCCTTAACTTTCGAGACCGCGGCTTTACCAATCGTGCCGGTGTACATGGCTCTTGTCAGTTCCCGGGTTGTACAACCCTTGCGAATGGCAACCTGCTACTAGGTGATCCCCGCGAAGCCACTGCACCTCGGGATACGTTCCGTATTGGTGATGCTGAGTCCGAGCAGTTCGCTGCAACCGTCAACGGCGCTTTTGAATTAGGACTGGGTGAGCTTTACGGCTTTATTACCTATTCAAGTCGCGATAATGAATCAGCTGCGTTTTTCCGTCATAACGGTAACACCGGCGGTAACGCGGTCTTGGCCGATGGTGATGCAACCATTCAGGCGGGCTTCCTGCCATTGATCAATTCTGAAATTGACGACGTGTCCTATAACTTTGGTTATCGAGCAGAATTTGATGATGGTTCAACCCTCGACATCTCCTATACCGATGGCGAAAACACCATTGATTATACGACCAGTAATTCTTTGAATTCATCCTTTGCGAATCTACAACAGTTTTCAACTGCGCTGTCCGCAGCACAGATTCGATCCACTGTCCCAAGAGAAGCAAAAGCTTATGGATTGGAACTCGGACTTGAAACCATTAATGTCGATTACACTCGCCGTTATGGTGATCTGGCTATAGCCATTGGTGCTGAGCTACGGGAAGACCAGTACAAGATTAACGCGGGCGAAGAATATGCCTACCGTGATTACGATACGCTCAATGGGGCAAGCTTGTTTGCAACAGATTCAGACGGCGGTATTCAGGGTTTCCCTGGTATAGCGCCAAACAATGCAGTTGACGAAACCCGTGATGTGATTTCGTTTTATCTGGATGCTGAATACGATGTATCAGAGCAGTTTTTAGTCAGTGGTGCAGTTCGATACGACGACTATGACGGATTTGGTGACACCACCAACTTTAAGCTTGCTGCCAACTATCGTTTTAACGATATGTTCAGCATTCGTTCTGCCGTCAGCACAGGTTTCCGTGCGCCTTCAATGCAGCAGTTGTTTTTTAACAACGTCGGTACGCAGTTTGTGGTTCAGGGCGGTGCTTTGGTTGCTCAAGAAGTGGGCACATTCCGTAATGACAGTACCCTTGCTCAAGCCATTGGTATCCCTGCTCTGAAGGAAGAAGAGTCCAACAACTTTAGCTTCGGCTTTGTTGCCAATCCACTGGATAACGTCAGCCTAACCGTCGACTACTATTCGATCGATATTGATGACCGCATTGTGGTGAGTAATCGATTGGGTACGGGTCTTGCCCCTGAACTTGATGCGGCGCTTGCGGCTGCTGGAGCCGGTGCTGGTCAGTTCTTCTTGAATGGTGCTGATACAGAAACACGCGGTGTTGATCTGGTGGTAACCTGGAATCCTGAAATGTCCCGAGGTGATCTTGATTTGACCCTGGCGGCAAACTTCACGGAAACCGACGTTGTAGATCTGTTTACGCCATCTGGCAGTGGTTTATCTAATGTGCCTGTTAGTACTGTGTTCTCTACTCAAGACATTTCTATCATCGAAGAGTGGCAGCCAGAAGACCGTATTAGCTTGAGTGGTCTTTATCGTCTAGACGATTGGACTTTTAATGCTGCCCTTAATCGTTATGGTGAATATACGGTGACTGATGGTGGTCGTCAGACCTATGACGCTGAGTGGTTGCTTGACCTTCGAGTAGCATGGGAGATCCGTGAAGGTATTTCTTTAAACGCTGGGGCAAACAACGTGACTGATGAGACGCCTGATCGTAATACGATTGGTAACTCTCGAAATGGCACGATTGTGGATGCAACTGGAAACGTCATCGTTTCTAGCCCAGGTATTTTTGACTTCTCACGTCGAAGTGCACCTTTCGGCTTTAACGGCGCTTACTACTATGCGGGTGTTTCTTACACCTTCTAGTTTTCTCGCAATTATTGTTGTTATCAAAAATCCCGGTGTTCGAAAGAGCCCCGGGATTTTTTTTGCCCCAGGTATTGTTCGGGTTACTTCGTTCTGCATGGCTCAACGTAGGCATTAGCTTTACCCGGTCCGCCCCATGATGGGGTCGTCTGCCATGAATTGCTTCCGGTGGAATTTACGCTTCGAGGCAGAAGAGATTACATGGGTGGATCGTTACCATGTCATCGACTTTGACGTGGGATCAGGCGGCGGTATTGTGGTCGGCTGCGGGCTTGGATATCCAATGGCCGATGGTTTTGAGCAACTGTTCGCGGTTAATCGGCTTCGTTAGAAAATCGTTCATTCCAGCCTCAAAGCACCGTTCTCTATCACCCCGCATGGCATTTGCTGTCATTGCGATGACGGGCAAATCAAAATTCTCAAGTTCATGCCGAATCCAATGGGTCGCCTCGTAGCCGTCCATGATTGGCATTTGAATGTCCATAAGAACCAGGTCAAATTCTTGCTTGGCGAGAGCATGGATGGCTTCCTGCCCATTCGCCGTCACATACACATTAATATTCGCTCGAGTGAGGATTGTTTTTGCCAGGAGTTGGTTTACCTTGTTGTCCTCCACTAGAAGTACGTTGGACTCTTCCCAGGGAGAAGCGGGTTTTGCCTGGGGATACCCATCTACTTCGGGAATGTTATTCGGTTCAGAGCTGTTGTCCCGTTCAGGACTGTTATCCCGTTCAGGACTGTTATGTGGTTCATGACTGTTTTTTGGTTCATGACTGTTATTCGGTTCAGGACTGTTATTCGGTTCAGGACTGTTGCCCTGTTCAGGATGCTCAAGGCTGTTTTTACGCTCAGGGCTGTTACCCCGCTCAAGGCTGTCTTTACGCTCAGGGCTGTCTTTACGCTCAAGGCTGTCTTTACGCTCAAGGCTGTTCTCAGCGTCGTGAATGAAATCCGGTGCTTCAACGTCTTCGGCGCTGGTAGTCGCGAGTTCGAGAATAAAGCTAAAATCTGAACCGCGACCCACACTACTGGTAAGGGATATCTCGCCTCCCATCATATTGACAATCTGTTGCGAAATGGTGAGCCCAAGACCGGTGCCACCGAACTTACGCGTGGTAGAAGTATCGGCCTGGGAAAATGCTTGGAACAGCTGCTCTGATTCCTGTGTGCTGATCCCAATCCCGGTGTCTGAGACGACAAATTTGATCTGGACCCTGTCTTCATCACCGCTGATGTATTTGGCTTGCAGTGTGACTTTGCCGCGATGGGTAAACTTGAGTGCATTCCCTACAAGATTAATGAGCACCTGCCCCAGCCGCAGGGAGTCACCCTGAATTCGTTCGGGCAAGCGTGAGTCCATTTTCAGATTCAGTTGGAGGTCTTTCGCTTTCGCCTGCACCTCAAACATGCCGATCACATGGTTCATAGTCTCGGACAGGTTAAACGGTTGATGTTCCATTTCGAGATTGCCCGATTCGATTTTTGAAAAATCGAGAATGTCGTTGATGATGGACAAAAGTGACCCGGAACTGTCATGAATCTTTTCGATGTATTGGCGTTGTTCCTGATTGAGATTGGTGGAAAGGGCCAGATCACTGAATCCAAGGATGGCGTTCATCGGCGTGCGGATCTCGTGACTCATATTGGCAAGAAAATCAGCTTTTGCCGAGGAGGAGGCTTCCGCGACATCCCGGGCGATCCGATCAAGACTGATTCGAGACGCCAGTCCGTGGGACAGAATCCCGACCGTTGAGATCACTGAGATGATTGCGATATTTTCGGTAAAAAAGTTGTAGGGCAGATGGCCGGTTGTCTTGAGCACGGCAACCAAAAAGCCGATCAGAAACAAGCCCCAGGCGAAGCTGTAATAGTAAGCGCCCTGCAGGCGTCGCCTCAGCGCCTGCCAGGCGACATAGGTGCATATCATCGGACATGCGGTAATGCTGAGAAATCCGAGGGCAGGACTCCATTCAAACACCGGGAACATGGCGGTGATTAAGGTTGCGCCAGCCCCCACTATCAGTAGCCGGTCTAATTGCTTATTCCAAAACACGGACCGGAACATGGTTAAGGTAAAAAGTCCGAGACTACCGGAGAACAGTGCAATGGTTGCCCGCTGTACATGCTGGGTCAGTCCAGGGTGATCGGGCCAGATATACGCAAAGCCGATGCCCGTTGACGCCACACTCCAGGAAAACAGTGTCACAATGACAATTACGTGCGTGAAGAAGAGGGGGTCCCGCGTGGACGAGTACACAATCAGGTTGTACAGCGCCATCACAATCAGCGCTCCATATGAGAAGGCCAGTAGCGCATCCTTGCCAGCGACATCAGCATTAAACTGGGCTGCTGTGGTAATGGCAGGTTTGATGGCAATTCCAGTCCAGCCGGTTACCCTGACGTAAACGATATGACGGCCGGGTTCCATATCTAGTTTGAAGGCTAACTGTCGGTGTAGGACGGAACGCTTATTAAACGGCATATCCTGAAGCACTTCCTGGTGCTCAAGCAGATAATCATCCCGATAGTGATACAGGAGCGCATCCCGGAATTGACTGGTGCCCAGGTCAAAATACCAGTCGATTCCCGTTGCTTCTACTTCGTAGTCGAAGCGGAATTTCATCCAGACCGGGTGTTTAGAATAGCCAAAATTGGCGACTACGGTATCCCCCATGGGGGTAAAGTCCTGGGTCATCACCTTGCCAAGAGACGTATCTTTGCCTTCGTCAATCCAGTAACCGGCGGAGGGCATGAGGTTATGTCGCTCTGGCTGAGTAACTTTCAGCACCTCGGCACTCGCCTGCACAACACAGAGCAGGAGGAGGCTACAGATAACAACTCGGCACATAAGGGTGGCAAATCCGTGAATTTACTTTCTTTAGTGTAGTTGAGCCTCAGTAGTCTGCCCCGAGATGTTTTTGCGTTTTACCACACTCAGTGACCGGTTGTGTGTGAAATCGCGACCGGTAACCGTTCCAGCTACAGTGGGAATTTATTGAGTTTTTTTCAACAGCGTATCCCCGCGTTAGTTTCCAGCTTTGACGCCTGATGCCCTGGCGGGCACTAGAACGCCTCATTTGCAGGCTTTATTCTTCCAGATTGCTAGAATTCGCCACATTATTTTATCGTTAGACTGGAGGCGGGCATTTACGCCAAAATCAAAATCCCTTACAGTGTCGGCCTTCTTGTGCTATCCAGATTTGGATTGGTACACTTTTTCAGAACTTAATATCGAGAAATACCATGAGCCAAGCATCCGGTACTCTTCGCTACGACTGGACAACCCAACAAGTACAAGGGTTATTTGATTTACCTTTTAATGACCTGATTTTCCGGGCTCAGCAAGCACACCGTGAACACTTCGACGCCAATCAGGTACAACTTTCTACCCTGCTTTCGATCAAAACCGGCGCCTGTCCGGAAGATTGCGCCTATTGCCCCCAGAGCACTCGATACGAAACCGGCGTCGAAAAAGAAGATCTACTCGAACTCGAAAATGTCCGGGAAGCCGCGCGGCGCGCAAAGTCCGCCGGTGCCAGTCGTTTTTGTATGGGCGCCGCGTGGCGTAGCCCGAAAGATCGTGATCTAGAGAAGGTCATTGATATGGTGATTGCCGTTAGAGAAGAGGGGCTAGAAACCTGTGTCACTCTGGGAATGTTAACGGCGGATCAAGCCCAGCGGCTGGCCGATGCTGGACTCGATTACTACAATCATAATCTAGATACCTCGCCGGAATATTACAAAGAGATCATTACCACGCGCACCTATCAGGACCGGCTCGATACACTGACCCATGTTCGAGAAAAGGGCATGAAAACCTGTTGCGGTGGCATTGTTGGCATGGGGGAGGAAGCTACTGACCGGGTTGAGATGTTAAAGACCCTGGCGAATTTGCCGGAACACCCCCACAGTGTGCCAATCAATAATCTGGTTCGAGTTGAGGGTACCCCACTGGCGGAAACAGACGCGATTGATCCCATAGACTTTGTTCGCACCATTGCGGTGGCGAAGATTATGATGCCGGCGTCCTATGTACGTCTCTCGGCCGGACGGGAAACCATGGATGAGTCGACCCAGGCCCTGTGTTTTCTGGCCGGTGCTAACTCTATCTTTTATGGCGACAAACTTCTGACCACCCCGAATCCCGACAATAACGAGGATATGGCATTGCTTGGTAAACTGGGCATCGAAGTCGAACAGCAGCCAAAATATACCGATCTAGCCCTACGCGCCTAGGCGTGGCGGGGCGTGGCGGGGTCAGAGTAAAGTGCCAGAGTAATTTACTCTGGCACTTTACTCTGACCCCAACTTGCCCAGACCCCTGGGTCAGACCCGGGGGTCTGACCCGATTTAGTGCTCAACTTGCCGGACCCCCGGGGGTCTGACCCGATTTAGTGCTGAGGCCAAATCTCGTTGTTCCGGTTAGTGGGATGTATGTCCCGAATATTGCATTTTACGCAAACATCAAAAACCCTTAAAGTACGCGACCTTAGCTATAGCGTCTTAAATACCACTAATTGCACTCACTCGGAAAACACCATGGCCAACTACTTCAACTCACTCCCCCTGCGCGAACAACTGGCCCAACTGGGCAAATGTGAATTTATGGATCCTTCGGAATTCTCTGAAGGCGCCGATTATCTTAAGGGCAAGAAGCTCGTCATCGTCGGATGTGGTGCCCAGGGCCTAAATCAAGGTCTAAATCTGCGGGATAGTGGCCTCGACGTGTCATATACCCTTCGAGCGTCTGCGATCGCAGAAAAGCGCCAGAGCTGGAAGAACGCAACGGACAATGGCTTTACGGTCGGCACCTATGAGGAACTGATTCCAGATGCAGACCTTGTGCTTAATCTGACGCCGGACAAGCAACACACGGCGGTTGTAGGCGAGATTGTGCCGCTGATGAAGAAAGACAGCTGCCTGGCTTATTCCCACGGTTTTAATATTGTGGAAGAGGGCATGCAGGTACGCGAGGACATCACCGTCATTATGGTGGCCCCCAAGTGTCCTGGTACGGAGGTTCGGGAAGAGTACAAGCGTGGTTTTGGCGTGCCAACTCTGATTGCTGTACACGAAGATAATGACCCGCGGGGCGAAGGTCTTGCGCTGGCAAAAGCTTATGCAGCGGGTACAGGCGGTCATAAGGCCGGTGTGTTGATGTCTTCTTTTATTGCTGAGGTAAAGTCTGACCTGATGGGTGAACAAACCATCCTGTGCGGCATGCTGCAAACCGGCTCATTGCTATGTTTCGATAAGATGGTCGAGAAGGGCGTTGATGCAGGCTACGCATCAAGACTTGTACAGTACGGTTGGGAAACGGTTACCGAGGCATTGAAGCATGGCGGCGTGACCAACATGTTGGATAGATTATCCAATCCAGCCAAGATCAGAGCATTTGATCATGCTGAAGAATTAAAAGACATCATGCGGCCCCTGTATCAGAAGCATATGGATGACATCATGTCGGGCCATTTCTCCAAAACGATGATGGAAGACTGGGCCAACGACGATGTGAACCTGTTGGGTTGGAGAAAGGAAACAGGCGAGAGTGCGTTTGAAACAACCGCGGCGACAGAAGCTGAAATTACCGATCAGGAATTCTTTGATCACGGCATATTGATGGTGGCGATGGTTAAGGCCGGGGTCGAACTTGCCTATGAAACCATGGTGTCTGCCGGTATCAAGGAAGAGTCTGCCTATTACGAATCGCTCCATGAAACGCCACTCATCGCAAATACAATTGCCCGTAAGAAGCTGTTTGAAATGAACAACACAATTTCGGACACAGCGGAGTACGGCTGTTATCTATACAACCACGCATGTTTACCGTTGCTCGGCGACTTTATGAAAACAATTGATACCGACGTGATCGGCCGAGGTTTAGGCCTGAATGATTTTTCTGTTGATAACCAACGGCTGATCGAAGTGAATGAGAGTTTGCGTAGTCACAGCGTTGAGCAGATCGGTAAGGTGCTTCGCGGCTACATGGGTGCCATGAAGAAAATCGTCTAACTCCGGTTGCGATTACTTCAATTTCAGCAAGCTGAGATTCGATTTTCAGAATCCTTTGCGCTCAAGGATCTTAGTGTCGAGCTCACTGCGGGTGAACACTGGGTATTTCTTGGCGCTAACGGTTCTGGTAAGTCCGCGATTGTTGCGGCGTTGGCTGGAGAAGGGCAGTTGGTTGCAGGTTCCGTTACTGAGCAACCAACTACGGAATTGGTGTCCTTTGAAATTCAGCGTCAGCTTATAGAAGCGGAACGCGATAAGGACGACAGTGATATTACCAATGAGGTTTTTCTAGGGACGCCGGTTCGGGAGTTACTTGCTTCCGGTAACCAGTCAATTACTCAACAATTGGTGGCTGAGTTTTCCTTGGAGGACAAACTCGATCGTGGTTTTCGACACTTATCAACCGGTGAAACCCGCAAGCTACTGCTGATTCGTGCGATTGCTGCGGAGCCTCAACTACTGGTGTTGGACGAACCCTTTGATGGGTTAGATGTGGCCTCAGCTGCATACCTACTTGTTCAACTGAGAAAGCTTTCTAAAACCACCACAATCATTTTTGCCTTAAACCGCCTGGACGAAATCCCAGACTGGGTTACCCAGGGGGGTGTCATGATCGAAGGCCGACTCGCCCACCAGGGTAAGTGGGAAGTTGAGGCGGCATATATTCATCAACTATTGCAGTTGCAGCGAGATGACCTTGAGGTTCCGGCATCGGAGGTGGCAGATCGTGTTCCAGTCCTGGCTCCTGGCCCCTTAGTCACGTTACATGAGGGGAGAATTGCCTATGGTGACTCGGTTATTTTCTCGAAACTGGACTGGCAGGTGGACCCTGGAGAACACTGGCAAGTGGTTGGACCTAACGGCAGTGGTAAGACCTGCTTATTGAACCTGATCACCGGTGACCACCCCCAGTGTTACGTAAATGATATCCAGGTTGTAGGTTATCAAAGGGGCCAGGGCGAGAGTATCTGGGACATCAAGCAACACATTGGCTACGTCTCCACAGCACTCCAGTGGGAGTATCGTGTGAGTATCAGCTTGCTGAATGTCATCGTTTCAGGTTTTTACGACAGCATTGGTCTTTACGCGAAAGCAACGGATAGCCAACAAAGGATTGCCCGGCAATGGCTCCAATTGCTGGGGCTAGCAAAACGAGCCAACGAACCCTTTAACCGATGCTCCTATGGCGACCAGAGAATGTTGTTGATTGCCCGGGCGATGGTGAAGCACCCTCAACTACTTATTTTGGATGAACCTTGCCAGGGACTGGACGAGGCAAATCGACAATTAGTGCTATCGTTAGTTGCATTAATCTGTGCCTCCAGTGAAACCACAGTGCTATATGTCAATCATCATGCGGAAGATCGCATCAAAGGTATCGATAGAATTCTCAATATGGCCGATTACAATTGAGTACTACGGAAGAGTTTCCGCTTCGCTTTGCTAAGGGTACATTGCTTGCGTCAGTGATGGCGATGGGTTTTTCTCAAACAATACTGTTTGCGGTACTCGCGCCCCTCGGCCGTGAAATTGGTCTGTCTGAAATTCAAGTTGGCGCGATTATATCGGCGTCATCTATTACGGTGTTTATCGCCATGCCAATCTGGGGGCGTATCAGCGATACCTGGGGACGTCGTAAGGTCATATTGATTGGATTATTCGGCTATAGCGTCGGCACGATTCTGTTTGCGAGTGTGTTCCAGGCCGCTTTAATGGGATTTTTTATTCCGACCACAGCATTTATTTGTTTAACCATTGCGCGCGTCACAAATGCTGCAGTGATGGCGGCAACGCAACCAGCGTCCACCGCCTATATGGCAGATATCACCGATATATCCACTCGAACAAAAGGCATGGGGCAGATCGGCGCAGCAAATAATCTGGGTGCTATTCTCGGCCCTGCCGTGGGTGGTGTGCTTGCCGCCTACACGTTGCTGACACCCATTTGGTTTTCCGCGGTTGTCACACTCATTTCGGCTATCCTGGTGCTGTATGCCTTGCCATCCATTCCTGTGCAGGTCATTAAGGTAAAACCGCCCCGCCTAAAATATACCGATCGGCGTATTCTACCCTTTGTCTTTGTTGGTATTTTTATGTTTATGGGGTTTGCGATTGTGCAGCAGACCATGGCATTTCGGTTTCAAGATATTTTGGATCTGACAGCGTCAGAAACAGCCCATGTATTTGGCATCGGCATGATGTTTTCTGCCTTCTTTTCCCTTGTGGCGCAAATGTTGGTATTGCCAAGAATCAAAGTTCAACCATTTACGCTGCTGAAGATTGCCATGCCCATTTTAATGGCGGCGTTTTTAATGATGGCGATGGGTGATACGCGGACGGTGCTGACGATTGCGATGGCAATTCAAGGTTTTGGTATGGGGCTGGCGGGTCCAGGATTTATGTCCGGGGCGTCCCTCGCGGTTTCCCAGGAAGAGCAGGGTAGTGTCGCCGGTGTGGCGAACTCCTGCGGACCACTTGGCTTTACGATTGGTCCGCTGCTGGGGACAGCGCTTTATTCAATCCAACCTGACTACCCCTATTGGTTTACCTGTGCCGTGTATGTGCCGCTGATCATATTCACGCTGACCTTTAAGCCCGCGCGTGGTTAGTTTGTCAGGTGATTTTTCTTCACGAGTAGTCGCAGATTTTCTTTAGCGGTAATGGTGATGGATTGTTGGGCTGGCCAACGGAACCAGTGGCCTTGATTACGCTGCTCGGCTTCGATGATTGCCTTTCCTGATAGGATCAAGATTTCTAAGCCAGACATTGATTCTTCACGATATTCATCGCCGACCATTAGCTGTCTAATCATGACCTCCTCGGCTTCAAATCGATGTAGTGGCAGTGTTACTACTTGATTTACCTCAATGGTGTTTGAGGTCAGAGTGTCTACAACAACGTAACTCTGGTCTGCCGGTTGCATTTGTCGCAATTTCACATAGATCTCGCAACCAGATTTGGTGAAAGGTTTATGTGAGGAGCCGATAGGGTTTCTCACATAGTGTCCCGCGGGATAGTCCCCCGACTCATCGGAAAAGACACCGGAAAGTACGTAATATTCCTCACCCCCCGTATGGCTATGGGGTGAAAAGAAAGAGTCTGGCGCGTAGCGCACAATCGAGGTTGCCCTGGCAACTTCATCTCCATCGCGTTCCAACATTCGCCGCTCAACACCAGCCAGAGGTGATGCCACCCACTCGACCTTGTTAGCATCGACATTCGCGGGTTGATTGAGATCTGCAAACAATTGCATGGTCATAGCCTGTCTGATTTGTTAAGTTGTGATCCAGAGGGGGGAGTGTAGAGTGTCATGACCAGTGGAAACAGTATTTGGGATCGAATAGCGCTTATTCGTCCACTCCAACATCGCAATTTTCGTTTCCTTTGGCTTGGTTCCATCCTCTCCTATCTGAGTGGCCAACTCACGATGTTAGCGTTTCCCTGGCTTGTACTTAAGCTCACGGGGGATCCGCTTGCGATGGGCGCTGTACTTGCGGTTTCCGGCATTCCCAGGGCTATTTTTATGGTGGTGGGTGGCGCTATGGCGGATCGATATAGCGCACGAAGCGTCATGATGTGGACCTCGCTGGTACGGTTTTTTTTGATGTTGCTGCTGGCCACGTTGGTCTATACCCAGAGCGTCGAAATGTGGATGATTTTTGTCGTGGCGTTTTGCTTCGGTACAGCCGATGCATTCTATTGGCCAGCATCCACTTCCATTTTGCCAAAGATATTGCCTGCTGAGGAACTACCGGCGGGAAATTCCCTTCAACAGGGGCTTGGCCAACTTAGTCAGATTGTTGGTCCCGTTATAGGTGGGCTTATCATTGCATTTTTTGCAGCCTCGGGCCCGGCAGCTCAAACCTATGCTATTGCAGACCTGTTAGGTATATCGGTCGCCTTTTTTATTGACGCCGGTGCGCTGCTTATTTCCTTCTTTGCCATCGGTTTTATTCGAATGTCGGAACCACCCGAGGTACAAGGTCGATTGTCATTCAAATCTGCTTTTGCCTCAATTCAGGAGGGGCTTATCTCTGCCTGGGAGGACCCACCTATTCGCATGATGGCGTTGATGTTTGCCTTTTTCTCTATCTTTTTTCGGGGTCCCTACATAGTTGGTATCCCGGTTTTGTGTGATCAGCGTTTTGTTGAAGGGGCTTTGTCTTTTGGGTTTATTGGCTCAGCCTTCGGTGTTGGTGCCTTGATCGGTATGATCCTGGCGGGATCATTGCGAAAGCCACCGGATCACCTGCTGGGTATGTTGATTATTCTCGATATTGTCGCACTTGGGCTTGGGTTTATTGTATATGCGTTAGCCGAGAACATTGAGACGATGATGCTGTTCTCTGCGGTAACTGGGTTAACCGATGGTTACATGAGCGTGTTGGTTGTGTCGTTTATCCAGCTTCGAGTACCCGGACAGCTGTTGGGTCGTGTGATGTCCGTAATTATGTTATTTAACATTGGTATGTTGCCGATTTCAGCAGCAATTGCCGGAGGACTCATAAGAGTCTCTCTAGAGGGTGTGTTTATAGGCGCTGGATCGATCATGATTGTGATGGCGGTAACAATGTTTTCGAATACAAACCTGCGGCGACTCGGATTGCCGATGAATGCTTGAGCGCGATGGTTGTAATAAGGGGAAGGTGTGTCAAAACTATTATTTGAAGGTCTAAAAGTATTGGATGTGGGCTCATGGATTGCCGGCCCAGTGGCAACCACAATCCTTGCTGATTTTGGCGCGGATGTGATCAAAGTGGAGCGGCCGGAGGAGGGCGACCAATATCGTATTCTATCTGCGCTGCCGGGTTATCCTGATGCTGAACAAAACTATATGTGGGAAACAGATGCAAGGAATAAGCGAGACCTTGCGCTCAATCTAAAGAGTGATGAGGGCAGAGACTTGCTCGTTCAACTTATTGAAAAAGCAGATGTCTATGTCACCAATCAACCATTCCCACTTCGGAGAAAGCTAAAGTTGGAGTACGAGGACGTTAAGGCGATTAACCCTTCTATCATCTACGCTTCATTGACGGCCTACGGGGAAGAAGGCCCTGAGCGAGACAAGGAAGGGTTTGATCTAGTTGCCTATTGGGCAAGGTCAGGATTAATGGATCTTGTCCGTGACCGGGATGGTCGACCCGCGATTGCCGTCCCGGGTATGGGTGATCACCCCTCAGCTGTATCGCTGTATGCATCTATCGTTACAGCATTGCTCCATAGAGAGAAGACCGGCGAAGGATCAAAGGTGCATACCTCGCTATTAGCCAATGGTGTCTGGTCGGCCGCTTGTATTGCATCTGCTGGATTTGCCGGTGGCAACTATATTGGCTATCGCGGGGCGAAACAAAAACGAACCTTTGCCGGGAGTATTTACGAATGCGCCGATAATCGTTGGCTACAAATTACGATGGTTCGAAGTCCCGATGAGTTGGTGGCATTTTTCTCGATGTTGGACCTTGAAGCGTTGTTTGAAGATCCCCGGTTTGAAACACCAGAATCTTTTGCAGAACATTCTGAAGCTTTAGTTGAAATTGTTTCCGAACGACTGTTGACTCGCACTTCGGACGAGTGGCTGGCAGAGTCAACGGAGGCCGGGCTTAATCTGGTCCGGATCGGAACCATTGAAGAATTGGTAGACGATGAAATGGTCTACGCCAACAATATTGTGGCGAAACCGACTGACCCAGATTCACCCATGCCCTATGTGATTAATCCGCCCCTGAATGTTGATGCTATTGGGCGAGTTGGTGCCCGACGGGCTCCGGATATTGGAGAACATTCCGACGCCATACTGGCTGAAATGGGCCTCACCCAGGAGCAAATCGAGGAACTGCGGGGGCGCGGTGTTATTCAGTAACCGGGTATTCCCTGTCCATGTCTTTTGCCAGGCGCTTTAATTGACGGTTGACCGGTAATCCATAGGTGCCATCCAGGCGGGTAATGGTGACATAACCCTGGCTGAGTTCGTAAGCATCGGTACCGCGTCCCAGTGCAGGTGTTAGATTAAAGTTTGCTCGCAGGCTGCCATCCTCAGATTTTCGATAGGTGCCATCAAACAATGAGTAGTTCGACACTGTTGTGCTGACAACCCCCTTTACCTGATCGCGAGGAACCGCAGGATAGTTGACGTTCAAAATCGCTTTATCTGAAAGTTTGACACCGGATTCCAATAACTCAACGATAAAGTCGGCAGCATCGGGCATAGCTTTGAGGGTCGAAGGGAAGCGTTCAGCCATTTCTGAGAATTTAATTTCTACTGAGACTGCAATCGCGGGATACCCGAGTCCAAGTGCGGTTGCCGCGGCACCTACGGTCCCGGAAACGATGACTTCCTGACCTGCATTCTGGCCAAAGTTTGTTCCAGAGATCACAAGGTCCGGTTTATTGTCTTTAAGTACCACTCCAAGACCAATGCGTACCGCATCAGCAGGGCGACCTGTGACTGAATAAACATGTTCTGCATGTTGCTCTAGTATCAATTCGCTACTCTTGATACTAGCGGACGCACCACTTTGCTGAGTCGCAGGTGCAACCAGAATCACCTCATGATTGGCAGCCTTTAGGGCTTCATACAGCGCTGTAATGCCAGGGGCCTGATACCCATCGTCGTTCGTTAGGAGAATAGTTTTGCCAAAAACACTGAACGGTACTAACAATAAAACTAAACTGAAAAGTCTCATACTTTATTCCCGATTGAAGTTATGCCGCGTCACCATTGGTGACTCTTTCAAATGCAATGCGAAGCCGTGCTGCGGCCTCGTCAAACTGTTCTATTGGTGTCCAGGCATAGGCAATGCGAATGCAGTTCTGGCTCTCACCGCCTCCCGCTGAAAATCCACTGCCTTTGTTTACTGCGATGCCTTCATGCACAGCGGTGCGCCAGACAGCTTCAAGTGATAATCCTGGTTTAAGTTTTGCCCAGAAGTAGAAGCCACCTTTGGGGATTCCCCATTCAATATAGTCCGATACCTCCCGGGTTAATGCCGCATGGAGGGTATCTCTTTTGTTGCGATAAACTTCCCGAACCATCTCAAGGTGGGGTTCAAAATCTCCATTGTCGAGGAACTCACTCACCGCTCGCAGTCCTACCTGGTTTTGACCCATAGCAAATCGCATGCGAGAGAACAGCGCTAGTATTTCAGGCCTTGCGTGGATCCAACCAACCCGGAGCCCAGTGGCAACGGTTTTCGAAAATGTGCCCGTGGTAATGACCCCCCAACCGTCCGCGAGGGTTGAAAAACTTGGTGGAGGAGGTTCGTCAAACCAGAGGTCGCGATAAGCTTCGTCATCTAAAATCATGACGTCGTGTTCAAATGCTAATTCCAAAATTTGATGCCGTCGTTGTTCAGACAGAGTCCAGCCGGTGGGGTTATGAAAGGAGGAGATCGTGTAGATCAATTTGACATTCTTGCCCTCACGCTTGAGCGCCTCTAGCAAAGAACTGAGCTCCTCGGTATTAATGCCATTTTCATCCATAGAAACAAACCGAACGTCTGCCCCCACGCCACGGAAGTTGTGCAGTGTCCCCATATAGGTTGGGTTTTCAGCAATGATGACATCGCCAGGGTTAATTAGGGAACGGACGATTAAGTCAATTGCACCGGAAGAGCCGTTGGTCATTTGAAACCAGTCTGCGCTTACGTTAATGGCATCCGTTAGATGTCGTCGATTGGCAAGCCATTGGCGGATGTTCTGCGGCCCTAGGCCAAAGCCGTATCGAAGCGCAGCATCCCCGGGTTTAGCGAATACAATCTGTGAGGCGGCTTCTAACTGCTTTTTTGGCAAGGTTGCGGCGTCGGGAATGCCAACGGCCAAATATAGTAGGTCCTTTTTGGGTGTGACGCCCTTTGGCAAATCCCATTCCCCATCGGAACCAAACAGTGGCGCAGAAAATTGATTGCCGATGTCTTTTGGTGAGCGCGTTTGCCAGCGATTTTTGAGCTTATTGACAGTGTTGTTCATATGCGAACGATACTAAAGTTCTTCGCAACAGGACAGGTTGTTATGGATAGGTAATAATCTGCCAAATGAGAGATCTAGACAATCAGATCACGGCCCTTGAGAATGAAGCCGTTGTGGCGTCAGCAGCTTGCGGAACAGGCGTGATGCCTTTTCGAGTTTGGCGACCCCAACATGATCAGATGGGGGGTGAACTCTTGGTGTTGCTGCATGGTGGTTCAGGATCCTGGAATCACTGGATTAAAAATATTCCGCTGTTGTCGAGTTACTACGAACTGGTGGTGCCAGATCTTCCGGGGCTAGGAGACGCGGCCAGCCTTGCTAGAGATACGTCGCCGGAAGTGGTGGCCGGTATTGTTGCTGAAGGTTTGAAGTCAGTGTTAGGGCCCAGGCGTTTCCATCTACTGTGTTTTTCCTGGGGATCCGCCGTCGGATCGCTTGTGACAGCTCGGCTTGGCGAACAGGTAAAGTCTTTAATGTTGGTTGGTCCTGCCTCACTAGGTCGGATGAGCACCGGGGCGGTTCGACTTAAGCTCAGGAGTCGTTCCCGGGATATGACTGAAGAGGAGATTAATAACGTAAATCGTGAAAACCTCGCACAACTCATGATCTATGATCGAGATAAGATTGATCCATTAGCGATTTACTTACAGAACATCAACACGACTCGAGCTCGATACAACAGTCCGCAATATGCGAACGGTGAGTACGTGCTAGAGGGGCTGGAACAGAGCCAGATTCCACTGCTAGTGATATATGGCAGTGAGGATGCAGTAGGATCCAACAGCCTTGAAGAGCGACAACAGAAAATTAAAGCGGTTCACCCGGATGCCCAGTTTGAAGTGGTGCCGGGGGTTGGGCACTGGTTGCAATACGAACATTGGCAGTGGTTTAACTCAAGAGCGGTGACGTGGATTGAAGCGAATATTTTTCGCTAGGTGTTTCCAACCTTCTGGGTAGGGCGGTCGTCCCATACCAGATAGTAATTTGATTGTAACTACACCAGTAATTCGGGAAATTGAATGTTTAGACTATGTTTGATCCTTGTTCTGCCCATTTTCGCCCAGGCCGGTGAATGGCAACATTATGGCGGTGATGCAGGGGGGCAGCGATATGTGTCCCTGGAGCAAATTACGCCGAATAATGTCTCGGAACTCGAGATTGCCTGGCAATTTAACACCGGCGACAAGGGCACAAAACCCCTTGATGAAATGGCATTAGAAGTGACACCTATTCTGGTGGAGGACAGTCTGGTTTTCTGCACACCATTTAACCGAATTATTGCCATTGATCCGGGTACCGGAAAACAAAAATGGCAGTATGACGTGAACCTGTCGCTGGATATCGATCCTGCCAATCAGTTTGTCTGCCGCGGCGTGACCTATTGGCAAGATGCGATTGCGACGCCAGAGACCAAGTGCAGCAGTCGTATTTTTATGGCGACCAACGACACGCGTCTGGTTTCCGTTGATGCCAAGACGGGTGAAGCTTGTGCTGGGTTTTCAGATCACGAAGATAATACCAGCCGGCCCGGTGAGATTAATGTGGGTGCAAAGGTAGAGCTGTACTGGCCTGGGGAGTATCAGATGACCTCGCCACCGGTTGTGCTCAATGATGTTGTGATTATTGGTTCTGCCATTTCTGATAATGCCCGGGTGGAAGCCCCGGCTGGAGTTGTGAAGGCATTTGACGCTCGAACGGGAAAGCCCTTGTGGCAGTTTGACCCGGTGCCGAGAAACCCAGAGGACGCAAAGAATCAGGATTGGAAACCCGGCTACAACGTTAAAACCGGTGCTGCAAATGTCTGGGCACCCATGTCGATTGATGAGGGACGTAATCTGGTGTTTTTGCCTACGTCGAGCCCAAGTCCTGATTTTTACGCTGCCACCCGTCCCGGTAACAATCAATATGCCAATTCAGTTGTGGC
>TARA_R110002072_G_scaffold303077_1_pt1 | contig 43101 bp, 40 predicted proteins | sample TARA_R110002072 | Tara Oceans TARA_R110002072 (sample SAMEA4397118) | marine metagenome | biome: Polar Biome; feature: [SRF] surface water layer (ENVO:00010504); material: water (ENVO:00002006), including particulate matter (ENVO:01000060) such as... | depth 5 m
ATTTAGCTGCAGTTGTGTGCCGTAGCAAACCGTGGTATCGTTGGGAGTGGAAACAGAAAAGGTGTCGCAGGGGGTGGTGTAGGTGAGGAAGAACTCATTTAATGGATTTGTCTCGTCTTTTGTACCACCCATGTTTTGGTGGTCAAAGCGTGCACTTAAACCATTCGGGTTGAGAATATAAGGCGAAATATCTGCCAATACGTCTATACCACTCATCGTGTTATTTGCCACATCATTGTCTAAGCCAAATAATGTCGAATCTTGATAATAAAAAGCACCTCGAACACCAGTACAACCAGGTTCTTGATTAGATTCATTACCGCCAACCAATCCTATTAAATTATTGTCAATATAGACATAACTTCCATCAGCTAGTACAGCAGAAGTATCACAAAACGAATCAGTATTAAAAGTAAAGCCAATATTATTTGTTAAATCAAAAGGATTAGCACTAGCAAAAGAGTAATTAACAGAAGCCTGAGCATCTTGATTGTTTATTAGAATATTTGTTCCAATTTTACTTAAAGATGGATTGTCGTATGTAACATACAAATAAAAGCCTGAAAAAATACCGCCTGTTCCTATTGAATTTTGATTTAAAGGAGGCGTGATAGAATAACTTGTAAGAAGAGGGTTAATCATAGAAGCAACATCAAAAACTATTGTTTTATATTTAAGCCTATTTGTTACACCAACTAGACCTACAGTAAACTCGTTCTCTAAAGCTAAGTTATCAGATAAATTTATTAAACTACCATTAAAGAAAAAACTATTGTCAACAACCGAATCTCTCGTTAAAATTGAGACGAACAAATAAGCCTCCCTAATAGTACTCCCAGGCTCAATGTAAATGTCAAAAGATCCCGTTGTTTCTAATGTAAACGGATTATATCCATCCCCTGTTACTCCTCCATAAAATACATCTTGATAGAAATCTATTTGCGCATTCAAATTGTAGCTAAAAACAATGAAAAAAATCGTTAGACTTGTATATTTTATAAAAATATTTCTCATTATTCTTGCAAAAGTGTTTTTTTTTTTTTAAGTAGATTTATTCCAATATTAACCAAATTTATTCAATTATGAAAAAAATACTGACCTTATTGAGTGTAGTGTGCACAACGTTGAGTTATGCGCAAAACAACGGGGTGATACTCGCTCCGAGTTATATTCCTGATATCGCAAACCCTATTCCCGAACCCCTTCCCACCAACTTCCCGGGAAACACCAACCCCAACGACCCTTTAGATGGTTATGATGGCGCACCTGCAACTTCTGCACAAAACATCATGGTGGATAGTTTAGACGAGATTGTTTTTTTCATCGTTGACCAATACATTTATGATAAAAAAGGCGCATTAATAGACGTATTCAATGTACAATCTGTTGGTTCTCCTTATGCAACTGGTATTATTTCAGAAATTGCAGTTGTTCCAGTTCCAGGAGAGTGTAATTCATATTACATTATCTCGACCCAGCACATTGGTAGTGTCTCACTTGCTTTTGGTTTTTATTCTAAATTAACTATCAATTACGATGACTTTGGAAACCAACTCAGCGGATCTGGGTTAGAATTACAAGACATAGGTAATTGTGTAGATAAAGGTATTTCTTTCTTAAGCCTTATCGGACCTCAATACCTATCCGAAAATGGAGTCCATGATGAAGGACCAAGATATGCTGTAGTGCCTAAAGATGACAGTGTTGATATGTTTTTGTTTGTGAGCAATGGAAGTGAATTATTTCGATTAACTGTCTCCGAAACAGGCATTACTTACGACAACTATTTCATCAATTTGAACGATCTTTATCCAAATAGATTAGTACAACGATTTTTGCGTGGTAGGCTTGAAATTGAAGCAATTGTGTTAAACAATGGTAATTATAGATTGGCTCTACCTTTAGAAATAGAAGATGGTAGCGGTGTCAATTTTGGAGTTTACACATTCGATCTTGATATTAACGGAATTTTAATTTCAGGAACACAGAAAACAGCAGAATATTTTGACCTCAGTCCTGGCTCACAATTTAGATTAAAAGGTGTAGAATTGTCTCCTGATGGTTCTCGACTCTACGTTTCTCATATAGATGACCCAGATTATCCGGGGTCTTTAGATGTGTTTGATTTAACTCCTGCGACTCCTGTAAAAACAATAATTGAAAATTCTGACGTTTTTGAATTTAGTCAAATTGAGGCCTCTTTTAACAACACAGTATTATTGGCACATCAAAATGGTTTGGCGAGAATCTCGAACGCAAATGGAGCTTTTGTGCCAGCTAATCTGAATATGAATTTTGTGTCACTTGCAAGTTATCCTGCTTCAAATCCAACAGGCGAATCCATTAACGATTTTTCTGTTAGACTTCTTCAAGATCAAATAGATGGTTTTGATTATTCTACATTTGAAACCAAAACGTATGGTGCTGATTACTACAGAGTCTCAACAAATCAAACATGGTCGCCAAATACAATTGGCTCAGTAAACAACCCCTTGAATGACATAACCAATTATACAGATACAGCCTTTATTAAGAACGAATTGAGAATAGAAGCTGGAGCAACTTTAACTATTAACAACATGGTGTTAGTGTATAGCCCTGATGCAAGAGTTGTTATTGAGAATGGAGTGGGTAGTCAACAAGGAGGTCGTCTTGTTATGAACAACACCACGTTTACCAACGAAAATAGGTGTGATTCTGATTCACTTTGGTTAGGTGTTGAAGTATGGGGTAACCAAAGTCAAAAGCAAAACCTATCACAAGGTGTTTTAACAATGAACGACTCACGCATAGAGAACGCTTGGATAGGCTGTCTAGTCGGTGCAAGAACTTCATATACACAAGAAGTCCCTTTGTTTCCTGGTGGTTGTATTAGTGGCGGGGATCTTGCTGTTGACTCCATCGTAAATGATTTTATTTTTGATGACGCGCTTAACGGCGGTATAGTTGTAACCACAAATAACAGTCTTTTTTATAATAATCAACGTGGGGTTTATTTCAGACCTTATCTTCCAACTAATGGAGCCAATAACCTATCTGTTTTCAACAATACGGACTTTTTATGGGAAGGCTTCTTGAAAGAAGGTGAGGAACTAATCCAACTTGCTAAATTAGAGGAAGTAAAAGGAATACGTTTTAAAGGATGCCGATTTGAGAATCTTACTCCTGACGATTACATCATTTTTGAGCAAGGTCTTGGAATTCATTCAACTGAGTCGCAATTTCATGTATCTCCAAAATGCAATGTTCCTGTAACGGTTGGTCAACCTTGTCCTTCAGAAACCATAAGCAGTTTTAAAGGACTTAGAATAGGAATTGCTGTTTCCAATGCAAATGGGCTTAGTTTTTCATGTACAGAGTCAGAATTCATCAACAACCAACATGGCATTCGTGTGTTTGGCTCAAATAATGAGAAAATAACCGAGAATGAGTTTCAAATTCGAGAGCTTTCTAATTATCAAACATCGGGTATTGTTGCGTCTTTTTCTACAGGTTATACCATAGAAGAAAACAACTTAACAAACTTTGACAATCCGTTTTTATCAATCACAGATGTAGAATCTTATGGAATCGTTATTAGAAGCTCTGGCCCATACACAAACAAGGTGTATAAGAATACTTTTGCTAACTTGAAAATTGGTGCGCAGGCGGAAAAACTCAATGCAACAACTACCGGAGTTAACCTTGGTTTAGAATGGCAATGCAATGATTTTATTTCTAATATTGACGAGCATGATATGACCTTGATGAGGGGAAGTATAAAAGGTAACCAAGGTGCCTCCAATACAACTGGTTCAATTTTGACTGTCGCTAGAGCAGCAGCAAACAATAAGTTTTCTTTAAGTGGAGAAAGCCCTTCACTTGATCATGACTTATTTGTCAGCACTGGCTCAGTCAACTATGAATACAATGATATAAGTGCTCCTAGACACATTCCCGACTCATATACTGAACAATCAGGCTCTAATCCTGTTAGTTTTGTTCAGCCTGACCCACTTGATTTTAATTCATCACCTATCACAAATGACGCAGGTACCTGCCCTTCAAAACTAGGTAAAAAAACAATCGCTTTCTTCAAGCAGCAAATTGAAGCCTTTGAAGAAGTAATTGACGATAACTTGGAGTTGATAGAAGATGGAGCTGTAGAAGATTTACTTGAAGTAATTGTGGAGGAAAGTCCTGGGAAAGTGAGAACAGAATTATTAAAACACAGCCCCTATCTTTCTGATGAAGTTTTATTGGCATACATTGCAAGTAATCCTCCTTCAGGGCATTTAAAACAAGTGATGATAGCCAACTCTCAACTTTCTGAACAGGTAAAGGCAGCTTTAGCAGCTGTAAATATGCCAAACGGAACGGCAAATCAAATAGCAACGGCTCAGATTGGTGTTTCGGAAAGAGACAAGTTGGTTAGTGAAATATCTTATTTAACCTCTGAAAAAGACTTGCTCTATTCGAAAATGGTTAGTCAACTACTTTTGGATGAAGAAGAAGATGCTAATTTTGATGAATTAATAGAAATTCTTGAAGACAACAAAGAAGATATCTCAAGTCTAAAGTTGCTGTATAGAATTTATATTCTTCTAAAAGATGAACAAGGTGCTTTAGAAGTTTTGGTCGATTTAGAAAATTTAGGAGTTACTCCAGAATTTATAGAAATATGTAGAATCCAGAAAGAGTTAATTAACAAGTCATCGGTTGATTTAGGAATTGAAGAAGACTCGTTGATACAAAGTAGGTTACAAACTGTTAGAACTAATATTTCGGACGAAAGAGCGGGTTCAAATGCAGCTTGTTTATTAGATATCCATGGTGCTCCCATCGTTTCTGCGTTCTTAGTTGAATCTTCTGCTATTTTCATAGGTGGTAACGCTTCTCAAGAAGTAACAAGAACTGATTTATCAAAATTATTCGAGGTATCAATCTATCCAAATCCATCAACTGGACTAGTTACTTTCGACTTCCCTGACAATGAAGAAGGAGAATTGAAAATCATTGTGATTGATTTAACTGGTAAAATAATGCATACCGAAACGTGGGGCGAGACGAATGGTCAACAAATAGACCTCTCTCATCTACACAAGGGGATGTATTTAGTTAAAATTTCAATTGATAATGTTGTGGTTGAAACACAAAGTTTGAAGCTACAGTAAGAATAAATTATTTGCAAAGGAAAGCCGTTTCAAAATTTGAAACGGCTTTTTTTCTTACTTTTGATTTCAAACAAACAACAATGCAAAATTATAGCTCAACAGTTGAGAAACGATTTATAAAATACGTTGAAATTGATACGACAGCTGACCCCAATTCCGAGAGCTTCCCATCATCAATGAAGCAGAAAGATCTAGCCAAAGTTTTAGTCGAAGAATTGAAAGAACTCGGAATCAATGATGCTGAGATGGACCAATGGGGGTATGTATTTGCGACCCTTGCAAATAACACAGGTAATCATTCTTTGCCGACAATTTGCTTCTGTGCACACATGGATACAGCACCTGATTGCAGCGGTACAAATGTGAAACCAATTGTACATAGAAACTATGATGGAAACCCAATGACTCTGCCTGATGACACAACACAAGTTCTCACAACAGAAAAGCATCCCTACTTACAAGAAAAGATTGGGGACGATATCATTACTGCAAGTGGCTTGACACTGCTTGGTGCTGATGACAAAGCTGGAATTGCTATCATTATGGATTTAGTCAATCACTTGCAGGCTAACCCAGAGATTCCTCATCCAACTATTCGCGTTTTGTTTACACCCGATGAAGAAATAGGACGTGGTGTTGATCATCTGGATATGAAGAAGTTGAATGCCGATTATGGTTATACTTTAGACGGTGGAATTCTTGGTTCTTTAGAAGATGAAAGCTTTTCGGCTGATGCTGTTACTATCACAATCAATGGGATCACTGCCCACCCAGGTTATGCCAAAGGAAAAATGGTTAGTGCCATGAAGGTAGCCTCTGATTTTATTGCAGCACTTCCTAAAAAAGAATGGTGCCCTGAAGCAACAGAAGACAGAGAAGGTTTTGTGCATCCCGTTGCTATCAATGGAGGAATGGAGCAAACAGTTGTTCAGTTTATTATTCGCGACCATATTACTTCAAAATTGAGAGAATACGAAGATCGTTTGGCAGGTATTCTCAATGACGTTCTTTCCAATTATCCTAAACTTGATACTTCTTTTGAAGTCAAAGAACAGTATCGAAACATGAAAGAAATCATCAGAGATGTTCCTTTTGTGACGGATTATGCCATTCAAGCAATGGAAAATGCAGGAATTCAACCTGTGCCAACAATTATTCGGGGCGGTACTGATGGTTCACGTCTTTCTTTTATGGGTTTACCTTGCCCGAATATTTTTACGGGTGAATTAGCTATTCATTCGCGACATGAATATGTCAGTATTCAAGACATGGAAAAAGGTACGGCTACATTGACAGAATTAGTTCAATTATGGACAAAACATAGTTAATGGATTTCAAAAGCATTATTCAAAACATCAAAGCAAAGAACTTCGAGAAGATCTATTTTCTTCATGGAGAAGAGGCTTTTTATATTGACAAAATAACGGATGCTATTATTGAAAATGCACTAGAAGATCACGAGCGTGACTTTAATCAAACTATTCTTTATGGTAAAGATGCAGATGCATTGAGTGTTATTTCAGAGGCAAAAGGCTATCCCATGATGGCTCAACGTAGGTTGATTGTTTTAAAAGAAGCGCAAGATTTTTCGCGAAAAATGGAAGATTTATTGCCATATTTTGAGTCACCTTCTGACCAAACAATTTTTGTCGTAAACTATAAATACGGAAAGTACGATTCGAGAAAGAAAGCGCTGAAAGCAGCTGCCAAAAATGGGTTGGTTTACCGTTCTGACAAAATTCCTGAGTACAAATTAGCCGATTGGATCAACGTTTATGTTAAATCTAAAGGGTATAGTATTTCCTCTAAAGCGTGCATGCTTTTAGCAGAATTTTTAGGAGATGACCTAAGCAAAATCACGAACGAAATTGACAAACTAGAAATTCTTGTAGAAAAAGGAACAACAATCAATGAAGTACATATCGAAGAAAATATTGGTATCTCCAAAGACTATAATGTGTTTGAACTTGTCAATGCATTTGGAGTTAGAGATGTATTAAAAGCAAATAAAATTATCAATTATTTTGACCACAATCCAAAAGCTGGGCCTATGATTATGGTTGTTTCCAACTTATTCAACTTTCATTCTCAAATGATGAAAATTCATTTTTCTGCAAATAAATCTAAAGAAGCCATTGCTAAATCGTTACGCCTACATCCTTTTGTAGCTGGAAAAATCATTAGTTCTTGTAAAATTTACAATCCTAAAAAAATTGCAGCAAACATTTCCATTTTGCACGAATACGATTTAAAATCGAAAGGAGTTGATAATCCATCAACCACTACAGGAGAATTAATGAAAGAATTAATATATAAACTGATGCACTGATGCGTTTATTCTACGATTCAAATATCAGTTCTTCGGACCTTTCATACACACTATCAGAGGAGGAGTCCAAACATATTGTAAGAGTACTACGAATGCAGAAAGGAGACCAAATTGGCTTATTAAATGGGAAAGGAGGTTCCTTTACATGTGAAATAACGGATGCTCATTCTAAAAAATGTCAATTAAAAATCGTCAAGCATACTTTTGAAAAGAAACCAGAATATGACATACATATTGCTATTTCTCCAACAAAACAACAGGATAGAATGGAATGGTTTGTTGAGAAAGCTACTGAAATTGGCGTGACAGAAATTACGTTGATTGCTTGTCAAAACCAGGAACGCTCAAAAGTGAAGGTTGACCGACTAATAAAGAAGGCTATCTCCGCAATGAAGCAATCTCGCCGTCATTATTTACCGATAATTAATGAATTAACTCCTATTAATGATTTTATTAAAAACAACTCGAATGGATTAATTGCCCATTGTTATAAGAATTCTAAAGAAAATTTTGAGTCTGCCTTTAATAAAACGAATTGCCCAATATTGATCGGACCTGAAGGTGACTTTACACAAGAAGAAATAACTTTTGCTTTGAAGAACGGATATAAAACTATTACCTTAGGAAAAAATAGATTAAGAACAGAAACGGCAGGAGTTTATGTTTGTACGATAAGTAAATTTCTTCTTGATAAATAAAAGAAAGATAACTAATGCTCTAATGCAATGAAAAAATTAATAATACTATTAGCACTGTTTTCCACAACGGTTTCCTTTTCACAAGGAAGTTATCAATTGGCGGTATTAAAGTATAGCGGTGGAGGTGATTACTATGCGAACCCAACAGCGTTACCAAACCTCATTGAATTCTGCAATAAAAATTTAGTTACAACTATTAAAAAGGAAGTTCCTTATGTTGAGGTTGGTAGCCCTGACCTATTTCTCTACCCTTTTATTCACATGACTGGGCATGGCAACGTTGTTTTTTCATCATCAGAAGCAGAAAATTTAAGGACCTACCTTAAAGGCGGTGGATTTTTACACATCGATGATAATTATGGAATGGATAAATTCATTCGGGTAGAATTAAAGAAAGTTTTTCCCAACAATGACTTAGTAGAATTGCCTTTCGATCATCCTATCTTTCATCAGAAATATGACTTTAATGGACTCCCCAAAATTCATGAGCACGATGGAAAACGTCCACAGGCTTTCGGAATTATAATAGACGGTAGATTAGTTTGTCTTTATACTTTTGAAACAGACTTAAGCGATGGCTGGGAAAATTCTGAAGTGCACAACGATTCTGAAAATAAACGCTTACAAGCCTTGAAAATGGGAGCGAATATATTAATGTATGCATTCATGATGTAGTTAAAACAATGTTACTCAATCGGTACATATTTATAGGGATAATAATAATTTTCCTATTAGGATTGGAAAGCTGTTCAAGCCCAAGTAATGGGCAAAATGATATAGATTCTAATACTTTAGAAACGTCGAAAACTGCATCTTCTACTAACACAGTAATTGATTCTGACACTAATTTTGCAGAAACAGACTCTCTTTCTACAAAACTTAAAAATGATTCAGAATTCCCAATACCAATTGGATTCAAGTTATTTCAAAAAATACGCAGTGATCTTAATAAAGATGGAATTGAAGATTGTGTGCTGATTATAAAAGGAACTAACCCCGAAAAAGTCGTAGAAGATGAATACCGTGGTCAACTTGATAGAAATAGAAGGGGCATTCTAATCTACTTATCCAATCACAATAAATTTGATTTGACAACTAGAAATTTAGACTGCTTTTCATCTGAAAACGAAGATGGAGGAGTTTATTTTCCGCCAGAATTATCAATTGAAATTAATGATGGCAAGTTATTCATTTCCTATGAGCATGGGAGATACGGTAACTGGAGATACACTTTTAGGCATAATGGTTCAAATTTTGACTTAATTGGTTTTGATATTAGTAATAACTATGGACCCATAATTAATTCAGAGACAAGTATAAATTTTTTAACAAAAAGGAAATTAATTCGAGAAAACATTAATCCAAATACAGAAGAAAGTGGGGATGAAATTTTTAAAGAAACATGGGTTGATATTGAAGTTATAAAGTTTATACAGCTATCAAGTATCTCAGATTTTGATACATTTGAATTCTAATAATTACTTTAATAATCTAAATTTCATACCTTTATAGCATGAGAAAATTTACTGCGCTTTTAATCCTACTTGTTTCATTGCAAATAAACGCACAATCAAACATCAACGTTTCCAACGCCAATTTCTTTGAAGGAGAGCCTTTTTTGGCTATTGACCCTGCAAATGATCAACATTTAGTAGCAGCATGGATGGGATTTAAAATTGGAGAAGCCATAGTTATCAAGACAAATTATTCAAATGATGGTGGTGTGACTTGGTCAACTCCCATTCCTATTGCGCATGAAATGGCCGGTAATACTTCTGCCGACGTCTCGATCAAATACGATGGGAATGGCGATCTGTTTATGTGCTATATTGACTACGAGAATACCAATTTCTCTTTTGGAAAAATTTTTATTCGGAAATCTATTGATGGAGGAGTTAGTTGGGGAAATTCTATTGAAGCTATGGATGCCATTATTGATTGTCCTGATAAATTATGCTTAGATAGACCGTTTATGGTTATCGATCAGTCCAACAATATTTTTATTACATCAGGAAACGCGAATCAACCGAGTATTGTAGTACCACCTTACAATCCTTATTTTGTGGTTAGCACTGATGGTGGAGCCACTTTTTCATCGCCTGCAGTTGTTGATGGACCTAACTTTTTAGCAGGGAATAGTCTTGTAACACAACCTATTCCATCTCCCGCGATTGGATCTGATGGTTCTTTCTATGCAGCTTATCCTAGTTATGTTTTTACTCAGAATTTTAATGCGCAGTTATTACTAGCAAAAAGCACAAACCAAGGAACAAATTTTACTTATTCTTCTATTTATGCAGGTTCGGACACAGAGTCAGACCCAATGGCTAAAAAAGGTTTTCTATTACTCGCTGATCCTAATTTGCCTAATCACTTACTTGTATTTGCCATACTCAACTTTAGTGGAGATGCTGACGTTTATATGCTAGAGACTACTGATGCTGTCAATTGGGCTGCTCCAGTTAGAATTAACAACGACCCTGTTGCAAATGGAAGAATGCAAGACTTAGTTTGGGCTGACTTCAATGCCAACGGAGATCTAGCCGTTTGTTGGAGAGACAGAAGAAATGGTGGAACTACAGGTTATCAAACAGAAACTGAAATTTATGCTTCTGTTCGATTCAAAGATTCGGCCAATTTTGAGAATGATTTCGTCATTTCTTCTCAATTAGTCAGTCACGATGCAGTTTTAGAAGGCTCAGGGAATGACTTTATGAATGCGCAGTTTGTAGGAGATACACTATATGCAGTATGGGGAGACGTAAGAACAGGAACTTTAAACATTTTCATAAATAAAACGAATGTAGTCGATGGTACCTCATCACTGTTTGAAATCGCTCAAGAGACAGGGATCATCAACATTTACCCTAACCCAAGTTCTGAATGGATAAGAATAGACAATTTTGACAAAATAAATGATGTCAAATTACTCAATAGTGAAGGGAAATTTATTCAAATAGTTAAACAAGAATCTCTTGATATATCAAAACTAGCAAAAGGGAACTATCTCATAATATATTCATATAAAGGCAAGAAATTCTCAAGCAAGTTTACAAAAAACTAAGAACCACAACCGATACAATCGATGTGAGTATCCATTGGTTTAACTCCTTGCAACTTCATTTGGAGGTTATGGATTTGATCTTTAATTTCCATGTCGTGAAACATTTCTCCTGTTAGTTGTGCTGTTAAGTTGTCAATTTCTTCTTGTAAAGTGATGGTTGTTTCCATGGTAGTTTGTTTTTAAAATTCTGATACAAATTTGCAACGAAAAGTGGCCTCTTCTAAAGAGAAGTCATCGAACTTTTCAAAAAGTTATTAACGTCCAGGTTTTAATTTTCAAAAATTGAGAAAATAGATTAATAAACTTATTTTTACGCTCTAGAAAATTCTTAATTGTTCAAAGGTATGGATAAAATACTAGAAGATCTGAATTGGCGGTACGCAACAAAAAAATTTGATGCTACCAAAAAAGTCAGCCCGGCAGATTTTAATGTAATCAAGGAGTCACTGCGATTAGTCCCTTCTTCATACGGGTTACAACCTCTAAAGTACATCGTAGTTGAATCACAAACTATTCGAGAACAACTTGTCAGCGCAACTTTCGGTCAATTGCAAGTGATAGATGCATCACATCTCATTGTTATTTGCAGTGCAGTTAGCATCAATGAAAAGGATATCGATTGTCATATTGATAATGTGGCAAAAAAAAGAGATATAAAACTTGAAAAAGTAAAAGGCTATGGTGACTTTATGAAAAAAACAATCGCCCAAATGTCGTCTGAAGAAAAATGTAACTGGAACAATAAACAAGCCTATATTGCACTAGGACAATTGTTACATACTTGTGCTAGTCTTCGTATTGATGCTACTCCTATGGAAGGTTTTGATCCAGTCGCGTATGGTGAAATATTAAATATGGACACTGACAAATACACACCTGTTTTGCTCTGCCCTATCGGTTATCGGCATGAAGAAGACGAGACACAGTATTTAAAAAAAGTCAGAAAGAGTCAAAAACATATCTTTGAAGTGAAATAAAAGTCGCTGTCTTTAAATGACAACGACTTTTTACTCCTTATTTTTCTGATTTGATACTGAACCAATCTACTTTTCTCGAAAAATACATTGTTACAGCCAATATTAAGAAAATACCTAAACTTCCAAACAATAGCGCATAATCTTGCATTTGTATAATTATGAATATGAATCCATAAAGAATAGTTAGTATCGACGCAGTCATAGCTGCTAAACCCCAAGATTTAAGAATAGATCTACAGTATAAGAAAATTAGACTAATTGTCATTATCGCTGCTAGAATATATGCTGTATCAAAATACATTTGCTCACTAAATGCTAACATTAATATATAAAACAAAATTAAAGCGATACCAACAAGAATATATTGAATGGGATGAATCAAGACTCTATTGAGTATCTCTACGAAGAAAAAAACCAAATATGTTAGAACAATAAATAAGATGGCATACTTGGCAACACGCATAGATTTCTGATAAACATCAACAGGTAATCTTAAGTCAACTCCGAATTTAGAATCGTAAACAGAATTTTCACTTCCAACCCAAGTTTGAGGGTAATTTCTATTCAAATGTAGAATTTTCCAATTCGCGGTGAAACCTTCTTTTGTAATTTTTCTGTTTTTGGGCAAAAAAGATCCATTAAAACTTGGCTCCGACCATGACGATCGTATGTCAACCTCAGTAATTTTACCAATAGGAGTAAACATTACATTCGCACTACCATTTAAAGATAAGTCAAAACTAAAGTCTATCTTATTAGGAATTTCTGTCATTGGATACCTTATGTGCAAACCCGAAGAGACGATATCCGAATTGAGTACACCTGGATTAAACATTACAGTAGAATCGTTGATATTAATTTTCACCTGATCTCTCACACCTTTCAAGTCAGAAATTCCGATCGTAATAAACGCCTTATCCAGTTCTAAATTATTCATGTCTAGATTAAAATTATCAAACTTATAATCATCAAAATGTCCACTAACTTGTAAATCAGATCCATACACCACAACCTCAAAAATTCCTCTTTTTCGAGTTTCTGGAGTTACTATGCCATTAATCTCTAAGTTTTCAGGTAAAATATGGTAGTAATGTTTATTTATAACTTCGTCATATGTCCCATCTGGTTTTTTTACTTGACGCTTCGAAACATACGGAATTGTTAAGATTGGACCAGTAAATGACTGTTCTCCAGCATGTTTGGAACTTACTTCATTTACTGCTTCTGTTTGACGTTGTGCTCTTTCATGGATCAAATTTTGAACCATATAGGCAGGAATTAGCAACAATAGAATAAGAATGGCAATCATTCCCATTTTAAAAAATACATTTTGGAATAGCTCTTTCATAATGATTTGTTTTTGGTTTTCACAAAAACGGATTAATAAAAGAATAATTATCTCAAAATAAAAGAATTAACTTGATTTAACATTGGGAAAAGAAATACTAATTCTGAGAGAACTTATATACTTATGTTATTCTAGAATAAGTATCCTTTCAAAGAATGGACCTTCAGAAGAATAAGGTACATTTTTAAATATTCCATACAAAGTTGATCCACTACCGGTCATTGAAGCATAGACTGCCCCTTCTTCATATAAGGCGTTTTTTAGATTTGCCAGTTGCGGATAGTCGGTAAAGACAGCATTCTCGAAGCTGTTCTGCAATTCTAGCTTCCATTCTGAAATAGGATGCTGCAAAATATCTTCTACAGAACCTTCTCCTTTATATAGGCCAATATTAGCGTAAGCCTCAGAAGTACCTATGTGAATACCAGGGTTAATTAGTTTTATATAATATCCTTTTAGTTCTAAATTTATTGGAATTAGAATATCTCCTCTTTCCTTCGCAATTTGAGGAATATTTTCAATAAAATAAGGGCAGTCACTTCCTAGCTCAGCTGCCAATTCTCTTAATTTTTCTTTAGGTAATTGAAGTGAAAAAATTTCATTCAACGCAAGAATAGTATAGGCAGCATCCGAGGAACCTCCTCCAAGACCAGCTCCCATTGGGATATTCTTTAATAGGTGAATTGATACTGGCTCAACCTGGTATTCTCGCTGCATCAAACGATATGCTTTTACGACTAGATTATCTTCTTCACTTCCTGAAATAGACAAACCTGTTTGTCGAAAGGAAAAATTATTAGCAGGTAAAACTTCTAAAACGTCAGTTAATGGAATAGTAATCATGCACGTGTCAATGTCATGGAAACTGTCTTCCCTTTTTCTCAAAACATTTAATCCAAGATTTATTTTCGCTGGTGGAAACAATATCATACACAAAGTTATAAGTAGTAAACAATTTTTGTAACTTTCGCCCACCAAATTTAAGCAGAAAATGGCTACATATTTAGATTTTGAAGAACCGTTAAAGGAATTAGAAGATAAAATTTTACAGATGACTGAAATCGGAACGAAAACCGATGTCGATATGTCTGATAAAATTGGAGAGTTAGAGACAAAATTGAAAGAGAAAACAAAAGAAGTGTTTTCAACTTTAACTCCATGGCAAAAAGTACAACTTTCACGTCATCCTGACAGACCATACACATTAGCATATATCGAAGCAATGACAGAAGGTAACTTTCAAGAATTGCATGGCGATAGAAACGTTAAAGATGACAAAGCCATGGTCGGTGGCTTTGGATTACTAGATGGCGAAACAGTTATGTTTATTGGTCAGCAGAAAGGTGTTAATACCAAAATGCGTCAATATCGAAATTTTGGAATGCCAAATCCAGAAGGTTATCGCAAAGCGTTGCGTTTAATGAAATTAGCTGAAAAATTTAATAAACCAATTGTTACATTGATCGACACACCTGGAGCTTTTCCCGGTTTAGAAGCCGAAGAGCGCGGACAGGGTGAGGCAATTGCAAAAAACATCTATGAAATGATGCGTCTAACAGTTCCTGTAATTTGCATTGTAATCGGAGAAGGTGCATCTGGAGGTGCTCTAGGAATAGGAGTTGGTGATAAAGTTAACATGATGGAGAATACATGGTATTCTGTTATTTCTCCTGAATCTTGCTCTTCAATTCTATGGAGAAGCTGGGAATTTAAAGAGAAAGCAGCAGAAGCATTGAAGTTGACATCAACAGATATGAAAAAACTCGGAATTGTTGATAGCATTATTAAAGAGCCGGCAAATGGAGCTCACAGAAATCACGAAGAAGCCTATAAGGCAGTGAAGCGAATGATCAAAAAACAGCTGAAAGAATTGAAGGACATTGATCCAAAGAAAAGAATTAACGCTAGAATTGATTCTTTTTCTAAAAAAGGTGTTTGGAAGTAAAAAATAATGATTCGCACTTATTAAAAAAATGTCGAAGTAGAAAGTTGCTTCGACATTTTTCTTTTTTTATGATTTTATGGTTGTCTTTTGTAAGTCACTAAATTCATTCTCGTCAAAAAGCCTATCTTGTAAAAAACTTCTTGTATGATTGTAATTATTGGCAATGGAATTTCTGGAGTAACTGCTGCAAGGCATATTCGGAAAAACAGCAATGAAGAAATTACAATCATTTCTTCTGAATCAAAATACTTTTTTTCTCGAACTGCTCTTATGTATGTTTACATGGGACATATGAAGTTTGAACATACCCAGCCATACGAAGCCCATTTTTGGGAAAAGAATCGAATCAACCTAGTTGAAGATTTTATTTTAAAAATAGATACTGAAAACAAAATTCTAATTTCAAAAAGTGGAAAAGATATTTCTTACGATAAGCTAATTCTTGCTACAGGTTCTAGACCTAATAAATTTGGATGGAAAGGACAGGATGCTAAAAGAGTAGGAGGATTATATTCCAAACAAGACTTAGAATATATCGAATCTCATTCTGCTGAAATAAAAAACGCTGTAATTGTTGGTGGTGGTTTAATCGGAATTGAGATGGCCGAAATGTTTTTATCAAGAAATATTGGGGTCGATTTTCTTATCCGTGAAGAATTATTTTGGAATGGTGTTTTACCTGATGAAGACTCAAAATTCATTATGAGACATCTTAAAAAGCACCATGGATTAAATATGCGTTACCAGGAGGAATTAGATGAAATTCTTACCAACGAAAAAAATGAAGCCATCGGTGTAAAAACCAAAAACGGAGAGGAAATTAAATGTGAATTTGTTGGACTAACAGCTGGAGTTTCTCCAAACATTGCATTCGTAAAAGAAAGTGGTATAAGTTGCCAACGAGGAATACTAATAAACCGATTTTTTGAAACCTCTGCGAAAGATATTTACGCCATTGGTGACTGCGCAGAATTCTCCAACCCTCTTCCTGGTAGAAGACCGTTAGAACAAGTTTGGTACACAGGGAAAATAATGGGAGAACAATTGGCTCAGACTTTAACAGGAAATAAAACTAGCTATAATCCCGGTTATTGGTTCAATTCTGCGAAATTCATGGATGTAGAATACCAAACGTATGGCACTGTGCTTAAGGAATTACTAGAAGGGCAAGAAGAATTCATTTACCAACATCACAAAGAAGAAATTCTTTTGCATTTCGTTTTTGAGAAGGAAAGTAGAAAATTTATTGGTGTTAATAACTTTGGTGCGCGAATGCGACATCCCGTTTTTAATAGTTGGCTATTGAAAGAAGCATCAATTGAAGAAGTACTCACCGATCTAAAAACGGCGAACTTCGACCCTGAATTTTACAGTAAATATGAAAATGAAGTCGTTGCTCAATTCAATCAACAATTTGGAACATCTATTACTGTCAATAAAGTAAAATGGTGGCAGCAATTGACAAAAGCTTAAGAAAGACATGGAAACGAATCATTCAATTTCTGGAGAAGAAACGCAAAAACTTTCCCTATTAAATAAAGTTGGAATTGGGCTATTTGCAATTGGTGTATTGGGTCTTATCGAATTGATAGCAAGTGCTGTATTGGGACAAACCAATTTAAAGGAAACTGAAGGTTACCAAAATTATATCCTGCTTTCTTTTGGATTAATGCTTGCTGGAACTCTTCTTTTTACATGGAATAAATCTCATTTTTCCATCCATACTTTTTATGGTAAGAATACCAATAAGGTACAGAAATTAGGTTTAACTTCAGGTTCTATTGGCTTTGGTATTCTCGCATCGTCTTGGGCAGGAGTAGCAATGCAACCCGCAATTTTATATTTGTGGCTATCACTGGGGTTAATGGCTTTAGGTATCCTTATATATACTTATGGTTCTTACGCCGGTCATCCCAAAGGAATTAAGAATAACCATGTTTATTTCAATTCTTTTAGCAGTAGAGGCATTCTTGGTTGGATTGCTGGAATTGCATTGACCGCATTCTACGTCCAGATATATTGGTTCGATGAATCTCTTGAACAATTAATTCACTTATTTGACCCAATTTCATATTTACTAAGAGGTTCAGCGGCCGATCGATGGTTTGTTTATGGAACTATCTACACGTTTGTTATTCTCTTTTTAGGTTTTAAATTCATCATAAAATACAGACATAACAAATATCAAATTGTTAGAACAATTTCTGTAATTTTCTTCCAATTGATATTCGCTTATTTTTTACCCCAAATTTTAGAATCTTTTAGTGGAGATAGCGGATACTATGCTAAAGATTTGAAAAATATTTGGCCACTTAATTATGGTTTTGTTGAATCCTATCAGCTAAATGCAATGGCAAAAGATGGATTCTCTGGCACCTTCTTTTTCCTTTGGGGAATCATTCTATTTCTAGTCATTACACCTTTTTTAACCTATCTGGTTGGTAAACGATGGTATTGTTCTTGGGTTTGTGGTTGTGGTGGCCTAGCAGAAACTGCGGGTGATAGTTTTAGACATTTATCCTCTAAAACAGAAGTCTCTTGGAAACTTGAACGATGGATTATACATTCTGTAATGGTCTTTGTATTAATGATGACAATTGCTTCACTTTGGCCTTACTTTTCTGGTAAAGATTATGAAATTGGTTTTTTAACTATTACACAAAAAGGTTACTTTATATGGACGATGGTTCTATTAATCGCATCTGCTATTGCGTTAGTATTTGCTGCTAGAAAATTCAAAAAGAAAATACTCTACCTAGGTGTTGGAATCCTATTTTTGTATGCTGTTCTATTAACATACTCTTTCTATACAGGAGAACAAGATGTTTTCATCATGAATGGGAAAAGTATTAAAAAAGTATATGGTTTTTTAGTTGGTGCAGCTTTTGCCGGAGTTATTGGAGTTGGCTTCTACCCTATTCTTGGGAATAGGGTTTGGTGTAGATTTGGCTGCCCAATGGCAGGTTATATGGGTCTATTTCAGCGCTTTAAGTCCCGGTTCAGAATTACAACGAATGGTTCACAATGTATTTCGTGTGGTAATTGCTCTACTTATTGTGAGCAAGGTATAGACGTTCGTGCTTATGCACAAAAAGGAGAAAATATTGTACGCGCAAGTTGTGTTGGTTGTGGTGTTTGTTCTGCAGTCTGCCCTCGAGGGGTTCTTAAATTGGAGAATGGACCAGAAGAAGGTCGTTTTGAACCAAATCCATTAGTGATTACAAAAGATGGTGTGGAAGTGAGAATGTAATTAGGCACTTCGAGAATCTTTTTAAATCTTGGAGTTTTAGATTATTTCAAAACTTGAAAATTAATTATCTTTGCACCTGTGAAAAACAAAATAATTTCAGTCGTAATTCCCGCATTCAATGAAGAACAATCCATCGGGAAGGTTGTTACTGATATAGATAGAGATCTTGTAAATCACGTAATTGTGGTCAATAACAATTCGACCGATAACACTGTGGAAGTGGCCGAATCTGCGGGAGCAATTGTTCTGGATGAACCTAGAAAAGGTTATGGTTGGGCTTGCCTAAAGGGCATCTCTGAATGTGAGCGATTGAAAACCGAAATAATCGTTTTCTTAGATGGAGACTATTCGGATTACCCCGAAGAAATCAAAGATGTGATTGCTCCAATTCTTAGCGAAAACAAAGACCTTGTCATTGGTTCTCGAGTTCTTGGAGAAAGAGAGAAGGGTTCGCTTACCCCGCAACAAGTATTTGGAAATTGGTTAGCAACTAAACTTGTTCGTCTTTTTTACAGAGGTAGATTTACAGATTTAGGTCCCTTTAGAGCGATGCAATTTCACTCTCTTCAAAAACTTGGAATGTCTGATAAAACGTACGGTTGGACTATTGAAATGCAAATAAAAGTTCTCAAAAATAAAATGAGCTACTGTGAAGTTCCCGTTAACTATAAACGACGAATTGGCGTGTCAAAAGTAAGCGGAACCGTTAAAGGAACAATACTTGCCGGAATAAAGATTATATTTGCTGTTTTTAAATACCTTTTTTGAAAAAATAGGCATGATTATAACACCAAAAGCAAGCACCTTGAATTACGTAAAAGCATCGTTAACGCTACTACTTTTTGTTTTATCTTCGTTTACAAATGCTCAAAACGTAAAAGTTGTAACTGGAAGCATCATTGATGCAAAAACAAAAAGTGAAGTTTCAGAGGTTAATTTAAGAATACTAAACGCTGATTCTACCAAAATATATGAAGGTGAAACGAACGCAGATGGTGTCTTTGCATTCGAAAACATTCCTTTTGGTAATTATTCGCTTATAGTTGATGATGAAACATATAATAGATTAATCATTCCATTTTCTTTAAAAGAAGAAAATGCTCTAGGTTTTACTTTTACACCTTTTGAAGTTGGAAGAAAAGTAACTTGGATGTTCGATTGGGGTGATGCATTCGGAAAAGAACATTATTGGTCACATTTACTTGCAAAAATAATCATGATTATCTATTTCGCCTGTTTATTCTTAGTCCTCTTCTATAGTATTCTTCAAGTAACATTGGCAATTACTTATGTAAAAAACAAGAAGAAAAAAAAAGAAGAAGTACTTCCTGTTTTTGACCCAAATAATACTCCTAAAGTGACCATTCAACTACCCATGTTTAATGAATTATATGTTGCAGATAGAATTATTGAAACAGTTGCAAATTTTGACTATCCTTCAGACAAATTTCAAATTCAAGTCTTGGACGATTCTACAGATGAAACTGTTGATGTCATTGCCAAAAAAGTAGCCGAAATAAAAGCAAGAGGAATTAACATTCAGCACATTCATAGGACAGACAGAACAGGTTATAAAGCTGGTGCACTGGATGATGCAATGGATCAGGTGGAAGGTGAGTTTATCGGAATTTTTGATGCAGACTTTGTTCCAAATCCAGATTTCCTGCAAAAAGTAATGCCGTATTTCAGAGATGAAAAAGTGGGTGTTGTACAAACACGTTGGGGTCACATCAATAAAGATTATTCGCTTTTAACAGAATTACAAGCTTTTGGGTTAAATGGTCACTTTGCCATTGAGCAAGGAGGCAGAACAGCTGCTGGTCATTTCATAAACTTCAATGGTACGGGAGGTGTTTGGAGAAAAACTTGTATTGAAGATGCCGGTGGCTGGGAACACGACACATTAACAGAAGATTTAGACCTAAGTTACCGTGCACAGATTAAAGGCTGGCGCTTCGAATACAGAGAAGATGTTATTGCACCAGCAGAATTGCCTGTAACAATGTCTGCTCTAAAATCTCAGCAACATCGATGGATGAAAGGTGGAGCAGAGTGCTTCATCAAAATGTGGAAACAATTGGCGACTGCAAAAGGTGTTAGAATCTCAGATAGAGTGCATGGTCTATCACATTTATTCAATTCTTCTGTGTTTATCTTTATTTTGATCATTGCTTTGTTAAGTCTTGTTTTATTGCACATTAAAGATAGCTTCTCTGATCTTAATTATGTCATAAGATACGGTGCATTTTTCTTAATCAGTACAGTATTTTTAGGTTACTATTATTGGCAATCTTATAGAGATAAGACAGGACACCCTATTAAAGATTTTTTCAAATTCATTGGTCGCTTCTTTATTTTCTTAATGGTCTCAATGGGCTTATCACTCAATAATTCAGTTGCTGTTATCGAAGGTTATTTAGGAATTAAAAGTTCTTTTGTTAGAACTCCAAAATTTAATCTTGCCGCAAATCATAATGCAGAAGAAAATAGATACGATAAAAAAAGTCTTTCCATATTAAACATTGGAGAAGGGTTGCTATTTCTATTGTTTTTAGGAACAGCTATCAATCGTGCAATTTATGGTGATTTAGGAATGGTTCCTTTTCATCTTATGCTTGCTTACGGTTTTGGAGTAGTTTTCTATCATTCTATCAAAGAATTGCGTGGCGTAAAAACAAAATAAATGAGTGTTAAACGTGTCATCATAGCGTTTAGTCCTTTATTATTTCTTCTCTCTATTTTTTTAGTCAATTTTGAAACTGACAGAACGGAATTTGGTTTTATTGCCACTTTCTATGTCATTGCTTTTATTTCCTATCTTACCATTTACTCTCAAAAAAGCACCTTCCAATTTAAGCATCTTCTCTTTTTTGCTATTGTTGCACAGTTGCTTTCTATGTGGAATGAACCGAATCTTTCTATTGATTATTATCGTTTTTTATGGGATGGAGAAATAACTTTACAAGGCATCAATCCCTTCGATTTTAAACCACAAGAATTAGCCAATCGTGATTTTCTCACTTCCAATGAGTACATGCAAGAAATTTACGGAGGTATTAGTGATTTATCCAAAAACAATTACTCATGCTACCCCCCAATCAATCAATTTTACTTCATGGGCGCATCTGCATTTTCTGAATCTCTCACGTTGAGTGTGTTCATTCTTAAATTACTCATTGTTCTCACTGAAGTTCTTGGAGCTTTTTTCCTTGTTAAAATACTGGATTTTTTGAGTATAGAACGTTCAAGAATGTGGCTGTTGTACCTTAACCCATTATGGATTCTTGAATGCACAGGAAACACTCATTTTGAAGGTGTAATGATCTCTTTCTTATTCATTGCATTTTATTTTCTCCTACAGAAGAAAGAAGTGTTGGGAAGTGTCTTCTTTGCGATTGCAGTACAAATAAAGTTAGTTCCCTTGCTTATTCTTCCCTTCTTCTTGCGTTTTTTAGGTTGGAAGAAAGCGATTACGTTCTATATTTTAACAATCTTGTTAGTTGTTGCATTCGGATTTATACAATTAGATTCGGAAAACATCAACAACTTTATCGCCAGCTTGCGTTTGTATTTTGAAGTGTTCGAATTCAACTCATTTATTTTGTATTACTACATTCAGTTTGGATTTTGGGACGTCGGTTGGAACATGACACGTACTTATGGGCCTCGACTTTCTGCCATTGCTCTTACCATTATTGTCACTCTTGCAATTTGGGGAGGACGTATTAATCCTGATAACTTCGACTGGAAAAAGCTATTCAAGAAAATAACGATTGCATTTTTTGTATATTTGATATTCAGCAGCACCTTACATCCATGGTATGTTCTGCCCTTACTTGCATTTTCATTATTTACGAACTATGCTTTTCCATTGGCTTGGAGTTTCGTGATCTTCTTCTCTTACGTTTTTTACGAATACGTGGATAACAGTGTTTGGCAAGTAAGAGTTGTCTCGACGATAGAATATGCCTTGGTGATTGGACTATTTGTTTGGGAGATGGTGAAAGGTGGAGTACGACGTTCATAAAAATCTATTGGAAGAACCGAAAAGAATGCTCTAAATAAGCGGTTTTCTGAAATTCTATTAAACTAAGAAAGAATCTATTTCTTTATCAGCATTCGAATAAATTTGTTTATTATAACAACAGAAGTCTATGTACAAATTATTTTTGAGAAAAAATTAATTTTCAATTAAATAAAGAATTTCATCTTCCTTATCATTCTCTAACTTTACATTATTCCCATAAAAAGATATAATATCTTTGATCTTTACAACAACAATATCCCTTAATATTGTTGACTTTTCTCCAGGAATACCAGAATCTACCCAAATTGAAGTTATTCTACAATTTTCTTCAGCTACCATATTAGGAATAGAAATCCATTTAATATCAAAAAAACTGTCTCCATTTTTCAATTGGATTACGTTTTTATAGTCAAAATCTCCAATTTTTCCATTTTCCTCCGTCATTATTTTTTGAGTAAAAAAATTGGACTCATCGTCTTTTGTTATGTATCCATTATACAGTTTTTTTTCTTTCTTATATATTTTATAATGACCCGAGATTAAACTCACAAGGTTTTCAAGACCGCTAAGTCCAACATATAGTTCATTATCAAGCTCTATAACAGAAGTAGTCTTCAATATTGTAGGAGTTTGATTATTGTCAATCATCGCTTCTGTAGCTTTCGACCCAAGGATAGAAAAAAGATATGTATTATTATCCTTTTTTAAAGCTAAATTAACTTGAAGGTCAGATTCTTTGAAAAAAAGAAAAAGAAACCAGAGTATAGCCCCTATTATTCCTATACTTCCTAAAATTCCCAGTTTTCTTTTCATACTAATTACTCTTCAAGTCGTTATTTATAGTGATGTAATTACACTGTGAATTACTCACCTAAATGTTTTTCATCTCAAATATAGTAAATTCAATGAGGTTTTTTAATTATTGGTATATCACTATTCCTTCTCAGGCACAGGGTCATCACCCGCTCCTCCCCAAGGATGACACGAACCGATTCTTTTTAAACCTAGCCAAGTTCCTTTTATGGGACCCCAAATCCGCAGTGCTTCTATCATATAATTGGAACAAGTCGGGTGATATCTGCAAGACTGTGGAGTAAGCGGACTAATGACCCATTGGTAAATTTTCACCAAGACAAAAATCGGAAAAGAAAGTATTTTCTTTAGCATATTCATTTCTGTAAATTTATAAATAATCGTGCTATCAACGATTCATTGTGAACTCTTTTCAAACAGACTGTAACAAAACTGGCATATTCTACGTTACTTTAGTAACTCCATAGCTAAAACTGTTATACATGCGATATTTTATTCTCATTATTCTTTCTTTGCCTTTTCTTGCTTTAACACAACCCAGTGATATCGTTATTGAAGATGAAATTATACCTAACAATATTCACAAAATTATTAACAAAGAAACGTTATACAATGAAGGTTGGGCGGACTTAGCACAGCCTATCTTTTGGAAGCAAATAATGATGCTTTCACCCGATTCTTGCTTGATTAACATTGCAAGTTCACGTGTTATTGCTAAAAAAATGAGTCTTGCCGATTACGATGCAATGTCAGATGAGGAGAAAAATCAATTCAGAGATAGTATTCGAGTTGCCAATAATTTAGAGGAAGATGCCCACATTTTTAGAACAACAGGCAAAAATGATTTTTTTAAATTTGAAACTGTTTATCCGAGTTTAATAGAGGGTGCGAATGAATTTTCCAACAACAACGTAGACCCTTGGTACGCCCAAGCCATTTTGCTTATAGAAAGTCCAGGACAAATGAAAAAGTCACGTGTTGGTGCTTACGGACCTTTTCAATTGATGCCTAGAGTTGCCCGAGCGCAAGGTTTAACAGTTAATCGTTCTGTTGACGAGAGAAAAGACTTCAAACGAAGTGCGTATGGTTCCTCTCAATTAATCAAACGAGTCTGTATTCCCGAAGCAAAGAAAATTTTAGATGCTAGAAATATCACTTACAACGAGACAGATATTTGGTTTCGTTTATTTGTACTCCACGTGTATCATGCTGGAGCATTGAACGTGAAAGCGGTTGTTGATGTCATTAATCCATCTACTGGCGGACAAGAGCTCATCAAGGCCATGTGGCAAAATAAAGCCGCTCAGTTTGGTAATAATTCTCAGAACTATTCGCAAATTGCATTGGCTTCGCAGTTAATTGTCAGTGAAAAAATGAAGTAATTGCTATATTTGACAGATGAACAAAGAACTCCTAACGGACATCGTGGAATGGGATGTTAAAAATTGGTCAAAGGCCATCAATTATTGGCAAGAAAACGTTGATTTTAGTAGGAAAGATATTGTTGGATTAGAATTGGGAGGAAACAAAGGCGGACTCTCTCTTTGGTTAGCAAAAAACGAGTGTAACGTAATCTGTTCAGACCTAAATTCTCCCGAAGAGAAAGCAAAAGTCTTGCATGAGAAATATAAAGTGACCGAACAAATAAGGTATAAAGCAATCGATGCGACAAATATTGGTTTTAAAAACGAATTCGACATTGTTGTATTTAAATCGATCCTAGGTGGAATTGCAGGCAATGGTAAAAATGAACTGATGCAGCAAACAATAAATGAAATTTATAAATCGTTAAAACCGAGTGGCGTTTTGTTGTTCGCCGAGAATTTAGAATCTTCTAAACTTCATCAAGTTATTCGAAAACATTTTGTTAGCTGGGGTGCTCGATGGAATTACCTTAAATACAAAGACATTGATACTTTATTCTCACAATTTGAAGAAGTCAACCATCGAACAGTTGGTTTTTTTGGAACGTTTGGAAGAACAGAAAAACAGCGCAATTTCTTAAGCTCATTTGATGCTGTTTTTGATCAACTGATTCCAAAGAAAAAAAAATACATTGTTTACGGTATTGCTAAGAAGAAAAAATAGAATGGAGTTTTGAATCTTGCGTTCTTTGGAAAAATAGATCTACATCAATTGCTCTTTTTAAAAACCATGGATATAGAATTAACGCAATGTCTCGTGTTTTTTTCTGTGAATTGCTCTCCCTCAAATACATGTCCCAAGTGACCTTTGCAATTGGAACAAATAATTTCAACTCGGCGTCCATCTGCATCTAATATCCGTTCTACCGCACCTTTTATTTCACCATCAAAAGAAGGCCAGCCACAATTGGATTTGAATTTATCCGAAGAACTGTATAGCGGAGTATCACATTGACGGCAATGGTAAACACCAGAATCATAGAGATCTGTGTACTTTCCAGCAAACGGAGCCTCTGTTCCCTTGTGAACAATTACTCGTTGCTCTTCCTTAGTTAGTTGATTCATAAAGAAATGTGTTTTACTCGTTTAAATAGACATTTTACTAACCTCGGTTTCAAACTCTTCTATCAGAACATCCATTGCTTGCTTCAATACATTTTCCTGCCCCTTCTTTGCTTTAATGTATAAACGGCCTCCATTTTCATCATAGTCGAAAGTGATGTACTTCACAATTTTTGCTACTTTCTGACCTTTCTCCAAATCAAAATTATCCAGATCCAAACCGTCTAGATTAATAAAAAAGCTAACGCTACTTCTTCCAAAGTTTTCTGCTCCTTCTGGTAAGATCAAATTTTGGTCATCTGTATGTTCAGAAAATTCGGAAATTGTTCTAATTGTCATTCCATTCTCATCTGTAGCCATTTGAGCAAATTCCTCAGGGATTAACTCAGAAAGAAAATCCGCTATTCCTCTTCCTCTTTTGGTTACGCCCAGATATGCGTTGAAGTCAGGAATCATAGATCCATTCTCACCAGGTTCACCTATCATTAAGAACCCAAGTTGGCCATTGAACAATGCCGCCAATTTATCTTTTCCGGCAAACATCAATGCAGTTTGAACCGTTGATCCCATTTGTGCCGAAAGTTCATCTATCGTTTCTGGTGAGTAATCATTCATAAAAGATTGCATTTTCTTCATGTCCAAGTTTACAGACAGCCCAGCTCTTGGAGTACCTCCTCCCAACTTTTTCAAAACTGGGGCGCTTTCGTCAGAATTAAAAAACATTCTTGATTTCAGAGCATCTGAAAAATAATTCTTGGTTTCAATGATTCCAGCCCCATCTTCAAATTTAATGATAGTTTGTATGTATGAATCCTTAACCATAGCATCCAATTCATCCTGCTTCGCCTTGCTTAATTTAGTCAAGTCAGTATTTGAAGTGTTGTACAACGATTGCACATTCATACCTAAAACGACATCCCCTTCCTGTCTAAGAATTTCATCAATCTTTCCACCGCTCAGATCTCCACCGGAGCTCTTAAATGCTGCTGTTAAAAGATCAGAATAATTAGCATCACTTGAACTCTTGATAAGAATTACCAACTTATTTTTGTATCCGAATGCATAATTTTCATCTTCTGCAATTTGAATACCATCCTTCTCAACAATATCATACCCTTTTTTTGTTAATTCAGAGTCAAATTCTTTCTCATCTATTAATTGAAAAAATGCATACGTAGCGGTAGCATTCCCATTTCGATCAAAAGGTCCTTCCATTGCATAATATGCAGAAGAATTGAAATCAATAACTTTCTCTAATGTTGATAATTCATCATCGATTAAATTTCCAACCTTGGGAACATTGGAATAGTCTGCTTTGGCTAAAATTCCTTTCAAATCAGCTTTCCCAAACGTGACAATTTGGTCATTCTCGTTCAAAAAAGAAGACAGCGCGTCTTTCGAATTGACAGATTCACCATCTGTTTTACAAGAAGAAAGAACGATTAATGCAAGTAAAATTTTAAAGAAAGAATTGAAATTGGTCATAAGTCTTATTTATTTTTATAAAAATAATCAATTATTCTTCAACAGAATTTGTGCCAATTATTTTTTAACAATTTTATACATTTGTAATATGCACATGGTAGAGCCATATTATCATTGGAGAAATCTATATATAGCATCAGAAGATGATGCTTCACCATTTTATGGAAGAGATTATAGTGAATTTCAATTTGAGAATAAAATTTACAATTATTGCATACATCCTCAATGGGACACGATCGATTCTCCAACTCTGTTTATTAAAATTCTTTACATAGATTACGATTCTTCCTATGCAATTATTGAATTTATTGGAGAATGGAACGATGCTATAGAGAACGACATCATGACCCTCAAACGAGACATCATTGAAGAATTATTAAAAATGGGTATTGACAAATATATTCTAATCGGTGAAAACGTACTTAACTTTCATAGTTCGGATGATTGCTACTATGAAGAATGGGCCGATAACATTGACAATGGTTGGGTTGCTATGGTCAACTTCCAAGAACATGTTTATCAAGAGATGAAAGATGTTGGCATTGATCAGTTCTTTGTATCTGGAGGGAAATTACAAGATGTTGATTGGAGAACTTATCTACCTCATCAATTGTTTAAATACATTGAAGGGATCGTGGAAAAACGCTTATCTTAATTATCCAACGAACCCTGTACTACCCAACACTCAAACTTATTAATTAAACTGTCTGCGATTTTTACGCCCGCTAAGTACGGCATGGGGGTAACACCAGGTGAGTGCCTCATCGCCTGAAGCATTAATTCTGAATTAGTTTGAACAACTGCTAAGGAAGTCCAATCATATCCTCCAGTGGGTGAAGGCGGAACATGACAACCAATGACAGCACAATTCATCTGCAATAAGGGTTGAATATCATTCTGATAAGATATTTCATCTTCACAAACCACTGAAACTGCCACCTTATCCTTCTCACAAGAAAGCACAGTAAACAAAACAGTAACTAAAAAAATCGTTCTAATCATAATTAAAATGTTCGTGAAATACTAAACCCAAGACGAAACTGTCCTTTGGTCCAATCTGAATAGGTATAAGGAATAAATTGCGTTTCATTGAATCCTCTTGCATTCGTCCAAACAATTTTAAAATTGTGTCCGTTTGTGGTGTATTCAAATCCTGCAGAAAGACTATTAAAGTTATCTGGTCTGAGTCCTGGTGCGCTAAACGCATGGTAATACTCAAACAACATTCCCATTTCTTTGGTAAATTTAAAATTGAAACCACCTCCAACTGCAAACAAGCCATTAACATCATCTTGAGCAACAAAATTTCTATGCACGTAGGTTGGAATAATTGCAATACTTACTCGTTCTCCAAATTTTCGGGCAATATGTAGTTGTGTTGCATAAGCCAATCTATGGGCAAACTTAGGAAAGCTTTGCACCGAAGTTGAATCAGTACTTGCTTTCATATAAGTAACAGTTGCTGAACCTAAAAGAGCCATGGTAAAGGGTATTCCACGTTCTTTATTTTGCGTTAAAAAGCGATACTTAATAAAAGCATCTACCAAAGAACGATATGGTGCTCCCGTACCCTTACTTCTACCAATTCCTATCATTATTTTATCCGTCACTCCGTATTCAAAAGCCATACGTATATCAGCGGCATTATCAAAGCCGAAAAACTGTTGCACACCTCCGTTTGGTCCAGCTACATCACCAAATCTGTGCATAATTTTAAATTCTAAGGCCCCCTTCTTAAGAGTTTCTACAGAATGTCCATTCAAAATTCGTGTCCCAATAAAAGTTCCTTCGGCATCCTGTGAAAAGACACTAAATGTTAGCATTATCATTGCTGTAAAAATCGCTTTTCTCATATTACTTCCCTGCTAATTGTTTTATGTAGGCAACCAAATCATTTAGTTGCTCATCACTCATTTTTTCTTTCGTAAACAAAGGCATGTACTGTTTTCTGCCAAACTTAGAATGTGTACCATACCTTACTATTTGATACAATGACTTATCTGAATAATTTCTAATATTACGCCAGAACATGTCTCCAGAAAGTTTTCCTTTGTCAAGACTTAAATAGGTTACACGTTTGTAAGCATGGCAAGAAATACAACTTTTATCGTAAATCGCTTCCCCATTTTGTGCATCACCACCCTCACCATACTTACGTTTGTCGCGTTGTATTGGGTCTAAAAATGTTGCAGAATAAGACTGCCTGTATTTGCTCATTATTTTCTTAGCAAAGGTCTCACGATCCTCTGCAGAAGTATTTTCTAGATTAGCGATTGCTTTCAATTCTGAATCTGTCAAATCAATATCATTGACCTTCAATTCATTCTTTTTAAAATAATGCATCAATGCATCTAGCTCCCAATCTTTTAGATAGCGCCCAGAAGAACAATATTTTGAGCACAGCTGAATAGCATTACTTAATGTATCTCTTGCATTCAGCGTCATTTCTCCATATTTCTTCAAATAATCACCATTAAAAAAAGACGTTCTGTTGTAAATACCATAAAAAGTGGAACCTTGTAGGTAATCTAAATTGTATTTTTTAGCATATTCTAACCTCTCTTTTGGAGATTCACTTGACAAATTTTCAAATTCTCTGGTTAAATTATGGCAATCCGTGCAAACAAAATGTTTTGAAATTCGTTTTGATTTTTTTCCTTGATAAGTAGTCTTTCCATAGCGAATAAGTTCTTCTCCCAAATTAGCTTTAGTGGGGTCATAAGTATCCATTGAATGAATCAATTCATCAGAATTTAACTGATTTAATAGCATTTCCAAGGAATATTTCTCAGCGTCATGTGGCTCAATTAATCCTTTGTCGTTAGAAAAAGAAATCAACAGTAAAGCACCCAATAATCCAGAAAGAAAGACAAACATTATTTTTATCACAATTCTATTTTAGTCACGAAAGTACAAAAAATTATTTGGAGATCGCATAGTAAGACTTACAGCTATTTTTATATCTTTAACCTCTTGATAAGTACATGACCAAAGAAGAACTTAGAAAATACTACTTAGAGAAACGATTGACTCTTTCTCCTCAAAAATTGGAGAAAATTTCATCTCAAATTTGTCATTCTGTTTTTAGCAATTTCCAATTGGAAAAGAAAAAAATAAGTCTTTTCCTGCCGATTGAACGTAAGAAAGAGTTAAACACCTATAAAATTTGGGAAAAGGCAAGATCTTTTGATGCATTGGTTGCTATTCCTAAAATTAATGAGAAGACCAATGAATTAAAACAAGTACTCTTTGAAGAAGAAGATCAACTAGAAGTCACCACGTGGGGTATTCCAGAACCGAATAGAGGCCGAGTAATTGCTGCAGAACATTTCGATTTTGTTTTTGTTCCATTGCTCGCAATTGATAAAAAAGGGAACCGTGTGGGCTATGGAAAAGGTTACTACGATCGTTTTCTGAAAAAATGCTCTCCTCGATGCAAATTCATTGGTTTAAGTCACTTTGATGAACTGGCAGATGAAGTTTCCGATGTTAATTTCCAAGATGTGAAACTTGACTATTGTATTACACCTAATAAATTTTACCGATTCGACTAAAATATCTAAACTGGCTGCACTTTTAGATATATAGATTTGGAATTCGTTCTTTAGCCATTGTAACAATCGTAGAGTGTATCTAACTAAAAGAACCTTTTGACATTTTTTTCGTAACCTGTAATGTATGTTCAGAATTCTATTGCTTGCAATATGGCTTATCAACTCTTCTATTGTTTGGAAGATGACTTCAAAACCCGTTTTTGGTGTTAGAATATCTATTGGAGCAAATTCTAAAATCACATCATATGTTTGTTACTTATATAATGGAAGAACACTCAATAGAAAAAAGATTGTTGACGAAACTTCCTTTGTTAAAATTGTAACCGGCGAATGGCCGAGTGTATTTAATCCACAACGAATTGATTATTTCAAAGAAAACAACATTGATTGTGCTATGGTACTAGATACCGTTACATTAAAAAAAGTAGTGGGATGTTTACCAATGGATGAGTTATGGAAGATTCGATTTTCGACCTATCCTTATCGTCATCGTTCTGACGAAGGGTGGAGTAATAAGTATTTTAAACCTTCTCCTGGCCAAGAGAAATATCTTTCAAAACGGTATGGTATTGATCATATTGATGGAGACTATTTTTTAGATACTAATTTCTGGAAACTAATGCAAGATGTTGTCGATCCGTTGTGGGTCGAAAATTATAAGTCTATCCACTAATATAAGGAACCATTATTGTATGTTTACAATTGAATCATCGTCTAATAATCATGAAAAGAATAATTTTATTTCCATTCCTTCTTATTTTAACGAGTTGCTCTTCTAGTATAGGAAATGGAGAGATGATTTCAAATTCCCGAGAATCTAATGAAATTAGTGCTGTTGAGGGTAGTAAAATGAAAGAAGAACAAATTCTCAAAGAGAACCAAAATGTATTAGAAGAAAAGTCAGCGATTTCTGATGATGTAGTTCAAGAAGAGATGAAATCGTATTCAGAAGAATCAAATTGGAACGAAATCGATGTTCAAGAAGAAGAAAATATTGAAATTATTGAGGAAATCGAAGAGGTCTCTTATCCTGAATTACCAATTGAAGAATCTGCAGAAAACTTCGAACAATCAAAAATTAACTTCTTAGAACTCAGTTCATTAACATCTTTTTTAAAAAAAAACGTTTCACCTACTGGAAAAGTTAATTACGCGAAAATTAAAGCAAATTTGGATCAATTGGGTGCGATTATTAGAGATTTTGAAGAAAATTATCCTACGCCAGATTGGTCAAAAAACGAAAAACTGGTCTATTGGATTAATGCCTATAATGTTTACACATTAAAGTTGGTCGCTCCGAATTATCCTGTTTCCTCCATAAAAGATATAACAGCTAAGCCTTGGGATAAAAAATACATCCAATTAGGAGGCTCAACACTAAGTCTTAACGACATTGAACATATCAAAATCAGAGCTAATTATAATGAGCCTCGCATTCATTTCGCACTTAATTGTGCAAGTGTTTCATGCCCTATTTTGTTAAATAAAGCGTTTACAGTAAAATCACTAAACTATCAATTAACAGCAATGACTAAACGGTTTTTTAAAGATCCTACGAAAAACGATTTTTCAAATCCAAAAAGCGTCAAAATATCTTCACTTTTTAATTGGTACAAAGAAGATTTCGTTAAAAAGGAAGGCTCTGTTATACAGTTTATCAATAAATATAGAACAGAACAACTAGAAAGTCCTAAAATTAGTTATTTGGAATATGACTGGAATCTAAACGATTAAAGTTTTGCGTTAACCAAGGATTCCAAAGCATCGATAAAACGTGGGTGATCATTAGAACTGGGAACCAATTGAACTTTGTCTCCTCCGTTTTCCTGGAATATCTCTTGGTATTCTGAACCTATTTCGACAACAGTTTCTAGACAATCAGCGACAAAGGCTGGAGAAAAAACGAGTACATTTTTTGCTCCATTCATTGCCAGCTGTTCAATCACTTTATCTGAGAATGGCATTAACCACTTCTTACTCAACCTAGATTGAAAAGCAACAGTATATTTATCTTTTTCTAATCCCAATTTCTCCACAAGCAATCTGGTTGTTGCATAGCAAGTAGCTCTGTAACAAAATTTATTTTGTGGGTTGATTTCTGTTTTACAATTCGATTTTTCGCAGCTACTACCATCAATATGTACTTTCTCTACTTGCCTTTCGGGCAATCCGTGATAAGAGAATAAGACATGATCAAATTCTTCTAAATTATAGGCTTTTGCTCTTTCTAGAATGGAGTCAATGTATCCTTCTGAACCCCAAAACTGATTAATTACGCTTATCTGTGGTATTACCCACCATTTAGTCATCAATTTATTGGCCAATTCTATCGCTGAACCATTGGATGCACTTGCATATTGAGGAAATAAGGGTAAAATAACAATGTGGTCATAATTTGCCTTGCGCATTTCTTCCATAACATCGTACATTGAAGGATTTTGATATCTCATGCCTAGATGAATTGTGACATTTTTTCCTTCAAATCTTGACTGTAGTTCCTTTTGAACACTTTCAGAATGTGTGAGTAGCGGCGAATTTCCTTGACCAAAATCCCAAAGCTCCTTGTATATTTTTGTTGACTTGGGCGCTCTAAAGGGAACAATTATTCCATTAACCAATAGAGTTCTCCCCAACCATGGAATATCAATAACTCTCGGATCATTTAAAAATTCACTCAAATATCTTCGAACATCACTTGTTTTTGGATAATCTGGAGTACCTAATTGAATCAGTAAAACGCCTGTTTTTTCCATTGTAATTTGTGCTAAAAAAGTTTGTATCTCCAATTTTTTGCTTCTTCTTCAGATATAAGGTTTAACTCTAAAAGATATTTCACCGCTTTTTCAAATGCAAGAGGATATCTTATTCCATCATAGTTCCAATCAGTCTCAGCAAGCCATTGTACTACTTGTCCATGTCGGAGATTGTATCTCCAGCTAATTAAGTCAATTACAGAATCGTTTGATTTTAATTCTTTTGCTTTCTGCTCAACGATTCCACACATTTTCTCTAACGATTCTTTATGTTTCTCATAAATTTCGGTTCTGACGGCAATAACAAAGCAAGGCCATGGAGTAACAACTTCGCCGATATATCTACATTTTTTTTGTTCTGTGAAAGGGTGTGTTGTATATTTTTCCCATAAGAATGCTTGCGCTTCATTATTCTCAAGAGCCCAAAGACCACCATATACATCTCCAATGACATTGAACTTTAATTTGTCTAAATTCCAACCTTCCTGACTTGCTTTTACATAGGCCATTAAATGTGAACCCGAACCCTCTCTAGATATTGCAAAAGTTTGATTCTCAATCTGATCCACAGTTTCGATGCTTCCGTTGAACGGCACATGAATACCCCAATGAAGCGGAGTTGTAACATAAACTCTCATTATTTTCGCTTCAAGACCTTGCAAAATAGCTTTGGTAATGCCTTCCGTTAACAAAACCGCAACATCAATAGACCCATTCTCAAGACCTCTAATCATTTGACCTGTACCACCACTCATATCGCTCCAATGCAATTGAATGCCCTCCTTTCTAAAACGGCCTTCTTCTATTGCCATTCTCCACGGCAAATTAAAATGCTCTGGAACTCCTCCTATTTTAAACCCATTCATATTCATTGTCTTACTCTTCAGAAAATTGCATTTCATGAAGTGTTTTATAAAAACCATTCAATTTCAACAATTCTTCATGCGTACCTTGCTCCTTTATTTCGCCTTTATCCAAGACAACTATTTTATCAGCATTTTTTATGGTTGATAAGCGATGTGCTATAATAATAGATGTTCTTCCTTTTGTCAATTCAACGGTTGCTTTCTGAATTAGTTCTTCCGATTCATTATCCACACTAGATGTTGCCTCGTCCAAAATTAAAATATGTGGATCATAAACATAAGCGCGAATAAACGAAATTAATTGGCGTTGTCCAGTAGAAAGAATTCCTCCTCTTTCTCCTACTTCATAATCGTATTGATTTGGTAATTTTTCAATAAAAGAATGTGCACCTACTGCTTTCGCTGCTTTGACAACTTGTTCTTTCGAAATAGAAGTATCCCCAAGAGTAATGTTATTTAGAATTGTCCCTGAAAACAAGAATACATCTTGTAAAACAATCGCAATATTCACTCGTAAATAGTTTAGCTCAATATCCGAAAGTTTAATGTCTCCAACAAGAATATCTCCTTCTTGGTGTTCGTAAAAACGACCAAGCAAGTTGACCAGCGAGCTTTTACCCGCCCCTGTTGCACCAACAAATGCCACCGTGGCCCCTTGTTCAATTTCAAGATTGATGTTTTTTAAAACCCAGTCGTTTTCATTGTATGCGAAATAAAGGTTTTCAAATTTTATAGCAGTATCAAAATCACATTCAACTTTCGCTCCATTGTTTTGGATATTATCTGCTCGATCAAGAACTTTAAATACACGTTCTGCTCTCACGGTTCCTCTCTGAAGGATATTAAATTTATCCGCCAACATGCGAATAGGTCTATAAAGCATGTGCACCCATAGAATAAAGGCTACTATTTCGCCAAATTGTTTATCAATTTCATCAGGAACCTTTCCTTGAATACCTAAAGCGCCAAAAACAAGTAAACAAGCGATTGAAATAGAACTCAAAAATTCAACAACAGGGAAGAAAATTGAATTTGCCCAAATTGCTTTAATATGCGCTTGTCTATGTCCCTTATTGATTTCTTGAAATTGCTCATATTCTTTTTCCTGCCTATTAAAGAGTTGGACTAACGACATGCCGGTAATTCTTTCCTGTACAAAAACGTTCAATTTATTAACCTGCTCTGCTTCTTGCTGATAGGATTTACGAAGAACTCTTGCAAAAACACGTGTTGCAATGATCAGTATAGGGATAGGGATAAGAACGAGAAAACTCAATTGCCAATTTGAATAGAACATTAAAGAAATGGACACTGCAATAGCTATCAATTCCCCTGCGATTGCAATCATTCCAGATGAAAAAACTTGAGTGATGGCTTCTAAGTCAGAAACAAGTCGCGTTATCATGGTACCAACCGGGGTTTTATCAAAATATTGAATCCTGAAGGTAAGAATGTGCTTCATTAAATCTTGCCTCAAATCGCGAATAATAGACTGTGCAAACAAATTGGAATAATAGGATGATAGGAATCGCAAAATTGCCTCAAAAATAAGCAACCCTACGATTAGCAATGTCCACAAAAGTAATTTGCTTTCGTCTTGATTATCAACAATATATTGGTCAACCATGTGGCCAATTAACATGGGTCTTATTGGTCCAGGAAAAGCCAAAAGAAAAGTCGTAACAATAGAAAGGAAAAACAACCACTTATAAGACTTCCAGTAGGATAGAAGACGCATAAATACATTAAAATTTATCTTTGCTTTTTTTGCCATGAGGACAAATGTAGTAGTAAATACTGAGTTAATAAGGTAAAAAGTCAATGATTTAAGGAATCAATCATAAAAGTATTGTCTCATTAAAAAAAACATTAACTTTACTATTATGATTCATGATTTTTCAAAAACCAACTCCATTTTTTCAACCTTTTTAGGAGAATTACGCGATGTTGAAGTCCAAAAAGATTCTATGCGATTTCGGAGAAACTTAGAGCGTATTTCTGAAATTCTAGGATACGAGCTCTCTAAGAAACTTGCCTTTGAAATGAAAGATGTTGTTACACCTCTCGGGGTTGCTCCTACTGCTGTATTATCACAGCAACCAGTCATTGCAACCATTTTACGAGCGGGTTTAGGAATGCACATGGGTTTATTAAACTATTTTGACAAAGCGGAAAGTGCTTTTGTGTCTGCATATAGAAAACACTCAACTGCAGAAGATTTTGAAATCTATGTAGAGTATATGGCAGCTCCAAAAACTGACAATAAAGTTCTAATTATTAATGACCCGATGCTTGCAACTGGAGGATCAATGATGTTAGTTTATAAAGCATTGCTTAAACAAGGGAAGCCTTCAAAAGTTATTGTTGTTTCAGCCATAGCATCACCAGAATCGTTAGTTTATCTTAAAAAACATCTCCCAGTAACTACGGAGTACTATATTGGAGCTATTGATAAAGAATTAACAGCACAATCATACATCGTACCTGGCCTTGGGGATGCCGGAGATCTCGCATTTGGCGAAAAGTGTTAGAATATGCATTGGGGAGGTATGATTTCTTTGTTTTTTTTCTCATTCATAAAATTTATGTTTGCACCAATGGCAGGTCCTGCTCTAGGTTTGTCTTTTTTTGAAACCTATTTTTCTATCGTTTCTGGTGGAATTGTGGCGGGAGCTATATTTTATTTTTCTGCAGAATTATTTATCATTCGATCAACAAGAAAAAATAAAGAGAAAATATTAAAACTCAAAGCTTTAGGTAAACCTATTAAACATAAAAAGAAATTTAGTTGGATGAACAAATTTGTTATAAAAATAAAACGAACGTTCGGTCAAGTTGGAATTGCTATGTGGGCGCCCTTTTTTCTATCGGTACCAATAGGCAGTATCGTTGCGGCTAAGTTCTACGGGAAAAGCAAAAAAACATACCTTATTATGGTTATCGGAATGTTTGTTAACGGACTGATAACAACTGGTATTACATACGCATTCGCATGAAACACATTTTCTTTGATCTAGACCACACTCTTTGGGATTTTGAAAAAAATTCTGAAGCAGCATTGCGCGTACTTTTTGAAGAGCTAGAATTGGCTAATCATTTACCGTCATTTCAGCGTTTTCATACAAAATATAAAAAAGTAAATGCTAAATTGTGGCATCTATATGGTACTGGAAAATTGGATAAATCTACATTAAGAGTAAAACGATTTTCTGATACGTTCGATCATTTTGAATTAAGTGATTCTAAATTAGCAGAAAGAATGGCTGTTCGTTATATCGAAGTTTCACCCTTTCAAACGAATCTATTCCCAAATGCTCTATCATTATTAGAAGAATTAAAAAGTGACGGTTATGAACTCCATATAATTACCAATGGTTTTAAAGAGGTACAACACATTAAGCTAACAGAAAGTAAATTAATCCACTTTTTTGATGTTATCCTCTGTTCTGAAGAAGTAGGTAAGAATAAACCTGCAAAGGAAGTCTTTCATGAAGCACTTTCTCGTGCAAATGCAAAAGAACATGAAAGCATAATGATAGGAGACAATTATCATGCGGACATTATCGGAGCAGAGAATTGCGGTATTAAAGCCGTTCTATTTGATCCTCATTCTAGACAGAAGAGAGGAACTCATGAATGGCATATCAAAAATTTGAATGAAATTCCTGCACTCATTCCATGGATTAAACAAAGTTTAATCTGAAGCAAAAGCTGACAAAAGACTAGTGCAACTCTTGTCTCAACTTCTCATACATTAGCATTCCTGCTGCCACACTCACGTTTAGTGAAGCGATTTCTCCTTTCATAGGGATTTTGCACTTAACATCCGCCATATTTATTAAATCAGAAGTGATACCATCCATCTCTGATCCCATTATAACACAGACAGAACCTCTAAAGTTTGTCTCATATAATGGTACATTTCCTTTTTCAGTGCACGCAATTAAACGTAGTCCACATTGTTGTATATAATAAAGTGACTCCTTAAAGTTGTCCGCTTTGCAAACTTTGATTCTATTTAAGGCGCCCGCAGACGTTTTAATTGCATCAGCAGTAACTTGCGCAGATCCTTTATTCGGAATTAGAATTGCATCTACTCCCTCACATTCTGCTGTTCTTGCAATCGCACCAAAATTTCTAATATCTGTAACTCTATCCAAAGCTAAGATAAATGGTCTTTTTTCTTGTTCTAAAAGACCTTCGACAATATCTTCAATTTTGTGATATTCGATGGGAGAAACTTGAGCAATTACACCTTGATGATTACTCTCAGTCAGGGCATTTAACTTTTCTATAGGAACAAATTGTAATTGGAAATGTTGCCCTTTCAATTCTTCTTTCAATTTCAAAAACAACTCTTTATCCATTCCTTTCTGGATAAAAATTTTGTTGAAACTTCTACCAGCTCTAATCGCTTCAATAACTGAACGGACACCAAAAATCATGTCCTCCTTCGGCTTCTTAGTATATTCTTTAGAAGATGAATCGCTTTCCCTTCTTTCGTATTTTCTTTCGTATTTTGACATGTTCTTCTTAGAATTGATAGATGAATTCAACTCTCATCTCTGTTTTTACCGATTTTGCAACAGGGCAAGATTCTCCAGCTCGAATAATTCTTTTTTGAATTGAATCAGTCCATTGATTTTTAGAAAAATCGAGATTGATTTTCAATTCACTCACCCGTCTTGGAGCAGAGTCCATAATTTTAGTCACTTCAGCCTCACAGCTTTCGAAAACAATATCATGTTCATTGCAATAAATCCCAACAATAGTAATCATGCATGAGGCATAAGCAGTTGCTAACAAATCTGTTGGCGAAAATGCCTCCCCTTTACCGTTATTATCAACAGGTGCGTCTGTGATAATTTCCTTGCCTGATTTTAAATGCGTGCATTTTGTTCTTAAATTTCCTAAATATTCAACTTTACTTGTTGCCATTTTATTCGTGCTTTTATCTAACTTTGTGCAGACCTTATAATATAAGGACTTTAATATTTACAAAAGTAGCTTTTTAATCGCAAGAGCAAAAGGCTTTATTCAATATAATTGAAGAATGAATGATTCAAATATAGACGACACAAAAGTTCGTATAAAAAAACCAAAATGGTTGCGTGTGAAATTGCCTACTGGAGACAGCTACAAAAAAGTGCGTTCTTTAGTGGATGAACATAAATTACATACTATTTGTGAAAGTGGTAATTGCCCTAATATGGGAGAATGCTGGGGAGCAGGAACTGCCACTTTTATGATTCTAGGAAATATTTGTACTCGATCATGTGGGTTTTGCGCTGTTCAGACAGGTCGACCGGAAGCTGTAGATGAATTTGAACCTGGAAAAGTAGCACAAAGCGTAAAATTAATGAGTGTTAAGCATGCTGTCATTACATCAGTTGATCGAGACGATTTAAAAGATGGAGGTGCTGAAATTTGGGCACAAACTATTCGGGCAATAAGAAAGCAATCACCAGGGACTACAATGGAAACCTTAATACCTGACTTTGGAGGGAAATGGGAAAACCTGGAGATAATTATTAATGCAGCGCCAGAAATAGTGAGTCATAATCTTGAAACAGTTCGGCGTTTAACCAAGGATGTGCGAATACAAGCAAAATATGATAGAAGTTTAGAAGTTTTATTTCGACTAAAAAAAGGAGGAATGAAAACAAAATCTGGACTGATGCTAGGTATTGGTGAAACGCATGAAGAGATAATCGAATCTATGGAAGATCTGCGCTCTGTCAATGTAGATATATTAACTCTAGGACAGTATTTGCAACCAACATCAAACCATTTGGAAATCGTAGAATTTTTAACGCCTGAACGATTTCAAGAATATAAAGAATTAGGGTTAAAAATGGGCTTCCGTTTTGTGGAGAGTGGACCACTAGTTAGGTCGTCTTATCATGCTGAAAAACATCTGTTTTAAACGTTAGACTTGTATAAAAATGAAAAGTTTTTAAGTTAAACACGATATGCTTTAACTTGAATTAACCTATCTTTACAACGAAATACATCAAGTTATAGTGTAGTACGAAAAATATTACTATTTTTACCACGCTTAAAACGATTTGAATAGAATTAAACTATATTTAAAATACTTATGAAAAATTTAATCACATCAACAGTCTTATTCCTTTTAATAGGATCAACCGTAAATGCTCAAGAAATTAAACCTTGTGGTACTTACGATGCAATGGAAGAAGTGTTTCAAATGTATCCTGAATTAAGGGCGCATTATGAAGCTAATCAGCTTCTTCAGAATAGTATTAACCAAACAAAATCTACAGATACTATTGTCTATACTATTCCTGTTGTTTTTCATATTTTACATGAATATGGGGTAGGAAACATCTCTGATGCACAGGTTTATGATGCAATGAGAGTATTGAACAGAGAATTTAATGGTACAGATCCAGATTCAGTTAACATTGTGCCTGAGTTTGATACTTTAATAGGTAATGCTCGAATTGAATTCAAACTAGCCGCAATTGATCCTTTGGGAAATTGTACAAACGGAATCGAACATGTTTATACACATGAAACTAGAATAGGTGATGCTCCATCAAAAGTAAATCAATGGAATAGATCTCAATATTTGAATATTTGGGTGGTAAGGAATGCTAATGGAGCTGCGGGCTACTCAATTAAACCAGCTGGAACCGATGGTTTAGGTTATTGGCTAGATGGAGTTGTTCAATTACACAATACGATTGGTAGTATAGGTACAAGTAACCCTTTTAGCGAAGCTGTTTTAACTCATGAAGTTGGACATTATTTGAACTTGTCACATACATTTGGAAATTTAAATGCTGCAGGACCATCGAACCCTTGTGGAGATGATGGTGTTGATGACACTCCTCCTACAAGAGGTCATAGTGGTTGTTTACTTGGCGCTGCCAATGATGCTCAACAATGTGATCCTCTAATTGAGGAAGATGTGCAGAATTACATGGAATATTCAAGTTGTAACTTTCACTTCACTCCTGGGCAGACTGTATTCCTTCGAAATGCAATGGTAGGGATTGCGGGAGAAAGAAACAAACTATGGCCTGACTCAACACAAATTGCAACGGGTGTAAAAAACATTCCTTCTCCTTTAATTACACCACAGGACCCTGCAAACGTATTAACAGTGCCATTGTGTACTCCAATAGCTGATTTTACAAGCTCTTCTGTATTTGTTTGTGCAAACTCTCCTATGACTTTTACGGATGCATCATATAATGCCGTAATTGATTCATGGGAATGGACATTTCAAGATGGATCACCAGCAACTTCTTCAAGTCAAAATCCTACTGTTAGTTTTACATCTCCGGGTTATAAAACGGTTACATTATCTGTTACAAATGCAGCAGGTACGGGAACAGAGACTCGAACTTCTATGATTTATGTCTCTCCAGGATGGGCAGATTTCAACGGTCCTCAATCTATTGACTTTGATGGTCCTTATGCAACTTGGTTTAGACAAAATAACATCGAAGATAATTATGGTAAATTTGGTCTTGTAAACTCAGGTGGATACGATAACTCGAACTGTTATAAATTACAGATATACAAAGACATCTCAAATGCTGTTTTATTCTCTTCAGATTTCTTTTACAACCAAAGATTAGGCTTATCAGTGGATGAATTAATTACTCCTTCTTTCGATTTACGTTATACGACTGGAGTTCAAGTATCGTTTAAGTATTCTTATGCTACAAACTCAACAACTGCTGCTGACATAACAGAAAGTTTAAGAGTAATGTCGTCAAGAGATTGTGGGGCTACATGGAGCACGAGAACAACAATTCCTGCTTCTCAAATAGTGAATGCAGGTTTTGCAGGAAGTGTTGATTTTATTCCTACTTCAAATTCTCAATGGACAGAAAGAACATTTACTTACATCCCAACTAGTGCGGATGATAAAACTATCTTTAAGTTCGTATTCGAAGCGTCTGATTTGTCAACAAACTTATTTATCGATGATTTTAATGTAACTGGAACTTTAGGTTTAACTTCGGACATCATTTCAATGATGGATTTGAATGTTTATCCTAATCCTACAACAGCAGGACAGGCAATCACAGTAGCTTATACTGGACAAGATAAAGAAGTAACGTTCACTTTGAGAAATGCGCAAGGTAAACTTATTGCAACTGAAACATTTGCGCCAACAAACGCATCAGTTGAGCATACATTGAACAATACTGAGAATTTATCTTCTGCTTGTTATTTCTTAGAAGTAAGAACTGGAGAATCTACTACAACAAAAAAAGTAGTTGTTCTTTAATAAATTGAATTTCAAAAAAAAAGCCTTTCTAGTTAGGAGGGCACTGAAAAAGTAGCTCTTTTTCAAAATCAACTTTAAAAG
>TARA_R110002072_G_scaffold56033_2_pt1 | contig 43045 bp, 38 predicted proteins | sample TARA_R110002072 | Tara Oceans TARA_R110002072 (sample SAMEA4397118) | marine metagenome | biome: Polar Biome; feature: [SRF] surface water layer (ENVO:00010504); material: water (ENVO:00002006), including particulate matter (ENVO:01000060) such as... | depth 5 m
ATTAATATCCCATAATGGGATCAACCCTTGTAAAGCACCGGCAATTGTGCCACAAAACTAGTATTCGACAAATACAAAATATAGGAGATTTATAACATGGAAAATGTAATCAAATATGTAACAGGATTCTTTGGTGGTCTAATGACTATCTTAATGGCAGTATTGCCAGTAACAATCCTTTGGACAGTCTTAACAGGCGGTTCAGTATTCGGAATGGACGTAATAGCTAATTTAACTGCTATCGTTACTGCATTAGGAAATGGTGGGTTCGTAGGACTTATCGTATTACTATTAGTAGCTTCATTCTTTGTAAAGAAGTAATAGTTAACAACTAGTAGACGCCTCGAGCTTTATTAAACGGGCTCGAGGCTAATCTACACAAATAAAGGTAAGAGATAACAAATGTTATATTTAGGAATAGTAATTGGGTTACTAATAGGTGCAGCAGCTATGTACTTTAAAAACACAAAAGATTTAGATGTAATTAATACTACATTAGAAGCTACACAAGAAAAATTAAAATCAGTTAAAAGTCAGTTATATAAGAGACGTACTTCTTATAAAAAGAAAACAAACGGATCAAATGGCAAAAAAGCAGTCAAGAAAGCAACTCGGAAAAAAACGACAGCCAACATTAAAAAAACAAATATCTAGTAATCTCTCTAAACGAGCAAATAAGCTTTTAGAACATTACGAGAATATCGAAGCACTTGGTAAGGTTGGTGAATCTAATTCAAAGTCATCACAACTGTTGAGTAAGCTTGGCGATGTATTTAATATTTCTGAAGAGGTACCTAAAGATACTTTCAGCTCTAAAGTTGAAGGTATTTTAGGTAAATTAAAAACTCTTAAGCAATTAATTATATTTAATATAATGAGTACAGAGGATAAAAGAAATTTTGATACTGAAGAGTATCGAGTTGATAGAATGTATATTACTGATACTGTATTTAAGATTCATGCTACAGGTGAAGTAGATAAAGAGGATCTTAAGAAGATGAATACACTGTATAAAAAACATAAACAGATTAAACAATTATTTGATTAGTAATTACTAATTATTATAAAGGGAATGATATGATACGAAGATTTATGTTACCCAGAACTGCACATTGTAAAGGTGGTTGTTGACTATGGATGGGTATGAAGAATTTATAGATAAACAAGATGATGGTAGAGACGAAGAGCTTCTTCACGCAGCTATTAGTAATACCTATGAGTACCTTACTAGTGATATTACTCATGAAGATCTACCTGCAGGTACTTGGATGTTAAGACGTCCTAGGCGTGTTGCAACTATAGATCAACTAATTAACTACTTTACTGAGACGGAAGAGTATGAGAAGTGTGCAGAATTAGTAAAGATCAAACATACGATAAATTGACCGCTAGTACTTTTATTAGCTACTCTTTTGGACGAGGGTTCGAAACCCTCCACCTCCACTAAACAATTAACGATACGGGGGTGAATGGCTTTGACAGAGAGATAAGGATTTAAGGAAGGTCACGCATAACAGGCGAACATGTTGAAATGGCGATGGCGGCTTAGGCACCTTGACCCGAACGGCACTTAACAGGGCAAGTCGTATAAGCCCGGTGGAGGAGGACCTTTATAAGGTATAATATGAATATGATGAGTAGACCAATTATAACAAGAAAGATTAAACACAATAACACTGTGTACAATCTTGAATTATGGAATTCTATTGATGATGATTATATGCCTGAACCACCAGCTTTCCGGAAAGACTTCTTTAATGATGTAGATATGAGCGGTTCAATGACACCAGCTAATACCTCGAGATATCAAGATAGATTTGATAATTGGTTTGATAAGCTACCGGTGCACAAGCAAAGACAGTATGCAAGAGCAATAGATGAATCAAATCGTATAATAATCTCAATGGTGTGGGACTTAATAAATGCACAAGATAGAGTGGATTTGTTTAACAATAATCTTAGACAATTCAGTAACTGGTTTTCTGGTTTAGAGCCTGCTGATGTAGACTTTTACATGACGCGTATAATGAGTAAGCAGAGACTTATGCCCTCTGAACTAACATCACCAGTTAGTGATGATATGTTGACGGAGCAGGAGGTGACAGATATTCTGGGTAAGGTGTATGATAGTATAGATGATGATCTTATACGGGCTACCTCAATTAACGGCTTACTATGCATCAGTTGTACGGATGAGACGAGATTACAGAAAGCTAAAAAACATATGGTAAGACACGGTAGTATACTACGTGATTATCGCAAAAAAGAAAACGCTAACGGTAGGGTGATATATACTTATATATTCTCTAAACCATAATTTAAAGAGAAATATTATGAATTACAAAGAAAACAAACAATTATTATTAGCATTATTTATTACAGTGATAATGATGACAACTACCATATTTACATTTGGTCAGACAACTATTAATCCAGACACAGTGTGCGCTAATGCAACAGGTGAACAGTATTTAGTTGCAGTTACACCTACGTCAACATATCAATGGACAGTAACAGGTGGTGGTGGTGTTTTACAAACAGGTCAAACAACAAGCTCAATTACTGTAGACTGGGGAGGTGTATCTGGTCTCTATCCTAACGCAGTAGAAGTGATAGAATCCAATGCAGCTGGATGTCCTGGTATACCACAGCTCTTAGATGTATTTATTCTAGATCTATCTGGTAATGCTATAGGACCATTTTGTCCTGGTGATCCGACAACACCATTAGTAGGTAACCCGGTAGGAGGGACTTGGTCTGGTACAGGTGTAGTAGGTAATAATTTTCAACCATCAACTGGAGTTGGTAATTATGTATTAACCTATTCTATGGCTGGATGTAATACTACAATTAATGTAACCGTTAACAATGGACCTGTTACTGGTCCAATCCAGCACTTTTAATATGAGATGGTGGGTATTAATATTATTGCCCTTTCACCTGTTAGCTCAAGAAACCTATAATGATTGTGAAGGTATGCAACCACAATCCTATCAAGTAGACTATGATGCTGATAAGAACTATTATTGGTCAATATCTAACGGAGATGTAATTTCTACCTTTAACAATACAATTACTGTACAATGGCCTGATAGTGCAGGAGAGTACTTCATTTCAGTTTATACGATGAGGTTTGGGTGTGAAGGAGATACTTCTCAATATCAAGTCGTTATAGACCCTTGCCCTTATGCTACTCTATTTTTTCCAAATTCATTTACTCCTAACGGGGATGGTATAAATGAGCAATACAGTGTTGGTGGTAAATCAGTAGATGATATAGAATATATTGCAATTTATAATAGATGGGGTCAAAGGATATTTGAAGCTAATAGCAATATACCATGGGATGGTAATGGTAGTCCTATAGGTGTTTATACCATAAATGTTTTTATAAAAAATAATAGGTTTATTAGACCTATAACATTAGTAAGATGAAAAAATTAATAATCATAATAAGTTTATTCTTTAACTTAAATGCTAGCTCGCAATGCATTAATACTCAGATCGGTAGCATGACTCCAGCTGGACCATATGCTCCAGGCGATGTTGTAACGGTTACTTACACATTAGGAAACTTTACAGGAATTAATATAAACTGGATTCATGCATTTCAAATTAATTTATCACCAAGTTGGATCAATCTTACTCCAATAACTACTCCACTTAATCCTACTGGATCAACTGGTAATTGGTTGTGGGATTTGCAGCATACATTTATTGGTGGCTTAAACTTCGGACCAGGGTGGAGATTTGTTAATGCATTTGATCCTGATTGGGGTACGTCATCCCAAGGACCGTTCACGATGAGTTTTGAAGTAACAGTAGGACCCACATGTACTGCTGATAATCTAAATATTAGCATGTTGGTAATAGATGATTGTACAACGGGTGGGTGGACTGGTGGTGGTGGAGCCTGTTGCACGGATCCAGCATTTCAAATATATAACGGAATTGTATCAGTTCCTCCTGTGCTTACGACGCCTATAATTCACTATTAAGTTGTATGTTAAATAAATTTTTCGTATATTTATATTAAATAACTAATTGATACTGCGGGTCAGCAAGTTATATTAAAACAATAATGTTTAATAATTAAAATTATCTAAGGAGATTTATTATGGGAAATTTAACACCATTCGGCACATCGCCATTCGACGTCCTTTTCAAGGACTTTTTCAAAGCAGACGTAGATTATCAGTTTGCAGACACAACTAAACTTAACCACCCAGTAGATATATATGAGGCCAGTGATGGTCTTAATATTGATATTGCTTGTGTTGGTTTAACTAAAGAAGATATTGAACTCACTATTGAGGGAGATGTACTTCGAGTAGAATATAAAAAAGAAGCTGGCCATAACGGGGCAGAATACATTCAAAGAAATATAGCTAAACGTGCGTTTAACTTTGGATGGAGAATTAGTAGAAGGTTTGATTTATCAGTACTTGAAGCTAATTTAGAGAACGGGTTACTTCACTTATATGCACCACTCGCAGATGAAGCTAAACCAAAATCTATAACAATTAAGTAGAGTTTATTATGATGATGTTTGCTAGTAAGAAAAGGAGTTTATTAAAGACTATAAGTTGGAGAACGATCGCCAGCTTAGATACTCTTTTATTAACTTGGCTTGTAACAGGTAGTATAACTGCCGGTTTAACAGTCAGCGGTCTGGAGATACTTACAAAAATGATTTTGTACTACTTTCATGAACGTGCTTGGATACGAAACAAATACGGAATAGACAAAAACGTAAAAAAGGTTATAGAAAAAAACTAAAAAGCTGACCCGCACGTCAATTTAACAATACAATATGAATAAAAAAGTATGGAAGTACGAGGATGATTATTGGGTAGTACATAGAAGTATACCTGACCATCAAATGACACCAAGATCACTAGGGTATAATTCTGATGATATAAATAAGATGGTGCGCGTTTGGGTAGAATACTTGCGCGATAACTGCAATAACGTTGAGAAGGTTTTTAGTAAAGATGGAGTATTTTTATTCTGTGAGAAAATTAAATCTGCAGAAATATTATAAAACAGTTGCCTTTACGATTTATTTTAATTATATTCTATAATTTATAATAGTAATAAATAATAATAATTAAATATAATAATATAATTTATATGTAAATACATATATTAATATAATAATAATATAAACTATATGTAATTAAATATAATAACTATAGATATTTATAATAGGAGAAATAACATGAGATATAAAGAACAAATACAAACAAGGACAGAAGCAATTACTAACCTGCTTGAGACGCTCGAGCGTGGGTTACAAGCAAATGCTATCAGTAAAGAGGAAGCAGTAAAATTAATTAGCAAATTAAAGCGAATAACTGCTGAGATAGAAAACTTTGCAGACCTCGAGGGGTAAAATGCAAAAACATTTATTTCCATTCCTTATTGCTCTTAGTGCTTTAGCAGTATCAGGTAGTGCTGCTTTCTATTCTGTATATGGTTTAAGTAAATTGTTTGCAGGAGCTAGCTTACAGGTTATGATTATGGCTGGATCACTAGAGTTTGCAAAGTTAGTAGTAGCATCTCTCTTATATCAGTATTGGGATACAATTAATAAAGGGTTACGCGCGTATTTATCAATAGCTTGTTTTGTTTTAATATTAATAACCTCTGGTGGTATATATGGATTTTTATCTGGTGCTTATCAATCAACTGCAACTCAATCAGAATTATTAGATAAATCTTTAATTATTATTAATCAGAAACAGGTAAGGTTTGAGGAACAGAAAGAAGATCTTAAGATTGAAAAACAGAGTTTAACTAAATCCATATCTGATTTAAGAATAGCTCTGTCAAATCCAACTCAAGTTCAGTATATAGACAAAGCATCCGGTCAGCTTATTACAACCTCATCATCTTCAGCGAGGCGTGCTCTACAGAGTGAGTTAAGTATAGCTACCACTAATAGAGATGGTATCAATATAAGGATAGAGGCTATAATGGATTCAATTAATAGTACTGATATGGCTTTATTAGATAAAGAGATTTCAAATGAAGCGGAAAGTGAATTAGGTCCGTTAAAATACTTAGCTGAAATAACTGGTCAAGATATGAGTGTAGTAGTTAACTGGTTCTTATTGTTAATTATATTTGTATTCGATCCACTTGCTATTGCTCTAGTTGTAGCAGCTAACATGGCATTTGCTCAAATAAAAAAGAATACACCTATTGTTAAAATGTCTGTTCCAGATGGAAGGAAATTTAATACTCCCTACACTATACCTGAAGAGTGGAAGACTCCTTCTACAGAATTAAAGCAGCGTGTAAAACAAAATCAAGATAAATTAAAATCCAGTATAACAGAAAGTGTACAACTAGAAAAAAAAGATTTAATAGTAGATGATTTAGAGACTGCTATAAAAACTAATGAAGAAATATTAGCTACTTCGAGGGTACAGACAGGTATAGATGCTTGGATTGATGTACTCGAGGAAGAAGAGGCGGTAAATATAACTGAAAAATCTGCAGTAGATAAATCAGATGAGCATGCACTATATCACGGTGATGCATCAAATAATAAATCATTAAGTTCTAATGATAAACGTCGTAAAAAGGTAGATCGTAAGAAGCGAGTACGTAAACCTACACTACCTAAACCCGGTGATGACGGTCACAATCCAAACCCTTATAGAGGATAAGTTGGTTAGTTAATTTTTTTTTCGTATATTTAATTATATGGCAAGGAAATCTAAAACAGTTTATAAAAGTTATATTGATAAAGGTCAAAGGTATATGATCTGTCAAAATAGTGTAGAAGGTGGTCGATGGTGGAGAGGTAATTTTTGTGGTGAGTGGAATGAAGTTGGAGTTAATGTAACCGCTACATTATGCTATAAATGTGTTAACAAAGTAACTGAACCTCCTACATTTACTCCAAGATATAAACCTACCGGTCGACCAAAAGGTTGGCAGTGGATGAATGAGTTTGTAGATAAAGATGGTGCTGTATATTTTAAAGGAATAGAGCAACCGAGCTTGAGAGGTACTTTACCTATTACTAAAATCACTTCTAAAACTACAAAGAAGCGAGTTACTAAACGAGAGCGAGAAGCTTTAAAACGTGCGTTAATGGCAGAGTTATATGATCTTAAAAAGCAACTTAAAAAAGCTACTCTTAAGAAAGATAAAAAATCTATCGAAGTCAAAATCAGAAAAATCAGCAGAAAATTAAAGATTAAAATAGTTTGATTATAAGTTTATTTTTCGTATATTATACAATATGGATAAACTAATTTATAATCGCGGTACGTATTCTAATGAAATTCAAAAAGTTGAGTTAGATGTTAATGAAAATATAGACATACATGAATTTAAAAGAGTATGTAAAAGATTAGCTTGTGCATTAGGTTATGATAGTGCTAGTGTTGAAGATACATTTGAAGGTAAATCAACACCTGTAGATAAATTAAAACGAATTTTAAAAGGTTAGATATGTCAAAGAACATTTACGGTAGTTACGAGGAACAAGAAGAGGTAGAGGGTAAGTTAAATACCTCTACTGAAGAAGAGTATTATGAAGAAGATCTTGAAAAGAAACATCTTTATAAAGAAATAGAGTTTGCTGTAGATGTAGAGGATAGCATCGTTTATATAGTAGGTGAGATAGAAGATTTCGGTTTATATGATTTTATGGTAAGATGTAGATCTATTATACGAAACAGAGCTGAAGGGGATGACTCACCTATAAATGTTGTAATAGATTCAGTAGGTGGTGATGTGTATGAAATGTTTGGTATTATAGATTATATTGAGAGTTTAGAAATAAACAGTAATATTAAAGTAAATACTATTTGCAGAGGTAAAGCTATGAGTGCAGCTGCAATGATTCTAGCATGTGGTACAGGTAAACGCTTAGCTAGTAAAAGATCTACTATTATGATTCACGAAGGTTCATCCATGCAAGCAGGTAAATCTTCAGATTTAAAAGCAGCACATAAATATAATTCACATCTAGAATCGATGGCTAACTCTATACTTGGTGACAAAACAAACAAAGATAAGAAGTTCTGGTCAGAGCAATCAAAGACTGACCTTTACTTATCAGCTAAAGACGCTCAAAAATTAGGCGTTATTGACGGTATAATAAATTAATATATGAAATTAAACGAAAAACAAATTAAAGAAAATTGGGATGATTTACTGGGACGTATTACTCACCAATTTAGTGGTGAACGTCAAGAGAAGCTTCTCGCGATGTACAATCATTTTGCAGACAGGATGATGTTTGCACCAGCGAGTTCTAGAGAGCATTACCATAACTGCTTTCCAGGAGGGTATGTTGATCACGTGTTACGAGTTATGGATTGTGCTTTCGATCTATACAACTCTTGGATGATGCAAGGTGCGCATACAGATAATTATTCAGTTGAAGAACTAATGTTTGCTGCATTAAATCATGATTTAGGTAAGGTAGGTGATTTAGATAACGATACCTATATACCCAATGAGTCTGAGTGGCATCGAAAAAATCAAGGTGCCTTATATACAGTGAATCCCAAGACAGAGTTTAGTTTAGTTCCAGATAGAAGTTTATTCTTACTCCAACACTTTGGTATTAAATATTCTTGGAACGAGTTCTTAGGTATACGTATTCATGATGGTATGTATGAGGAAGCGAATAAACCTTATCTAGTTAGCTTTAACCCTGACTCGAGATTACGCTCTAATTTACCATTAATACTACATCAAGCTGATATGATGGCTTCACGAGTTGAGTGGGAGAGGTGGAAGTATGGTGAAAATGGTCTACAAGGTAATCGTACATTAACAGATGTATCTCAAGATAAAATGATGAAACATGTAGTTAAAAAACCGGTTAGTGCTCCTAAACCTACACCTAAAAAGAAGCCCACTTCAACATCACAGCTAAATTCAGGAGCTGATACCAGTAAATTATTTGATGAGTTATTCGGATGATAATAGCTATTATATTACTAACACTAGCCCTTGCTAGTACTTTATATATTATATATAACCTGCTACGCAAGTATGAGCAAGGAGAAGAGTATATAGAAAACTTAGAAACTTGGGTAAAGGAGTTTTCAAAAACTATAACTGATATGAACAGAGAGATCAAGAAGATAGATAACAAAGGATCTTTCTCAGCAGATGATGAAGTAGGCTACTTCTTTAAAGAGCTCAAAGCAATTATAAGTAAATTAGACACACTCGGAGAAGAAGATGATACAACAAGTAAGCGCTAGCTTATCACCAGTACAGGAATTTTATGTATGGCACAGTAAGTTTGAAGCAGATAGAAAAGCTACCAAAGCTAAAAAACGGAGAGGTTATTTTCATGAAGAAAATGAAAAAGCGATTATAGCTTATAATTTAGAAGAAAGCTTCGCTTTAAAGAATAGGGTTTATACTCAACATATACATAAACCTTTTATGAAGCTAGCAGAGAATATAATCCATACTTTTAAATTTTATTGCTTTGATGATAGTTACGCAGATGTTCAAGCAGAGGTAGTAGCATATTTAATTGAAAAAATAGATAAATACGATGCTAGTAAAGGTTCTAAAGCTTATTCATATTTCAGTATAGTAGCTAAAAACTACCTTATATATAATAATAATGAAAATTACAAAAAGATGAAGCAACGTACAAATCTTGATGCAGTTGATCTTAAACGTAATATTACTAATGAGGAAGCTCGTAGAGATTATACAGAATCTAAAAAAGATTTTACAGATTTAATGGTTGAGTATTGGGATAACAACTTAACTACTATATTTACACGTAAGAAAGATATAAGAGTAGCAGCTGCAATTGCAGAATTATTTAGGAGACGTGAAAATATAGAGATATATAATAAGAAAGCATTATATATTATGATACGTGAAATGGCGGATGTTAAAACGCAATACATAACCAAAGTAGTAAATCAAATGAGGAAGATATACAATCATATGTGGGAAGAATATAATATCACAGGTAAGCTTCCTTCTAATGAACAAAACTCGAAATATTTCTAATTATTATATATGGATAAAGATACAGAAATATTTCAAGGAAAAAGCTTTTCTGATATAGCTAAGGATTTATATGGTGCTTCAAAAAAGAAGGAATCGCAAATAAACTTATTAATATCAGAACTAAAGCCATTTGTCAGTAATATAGGTGATGCTACTATTATAGTACCTTTAATAAAAGACTATCTTGAAGTAAGTGTAAAGAATGATGATCAACTAGCCAAACTGCTAGCAGTAGTTCAACGACTTATTGGTAACAACGCTCAAGGCGAAAGTGATTTTGGAATATCTGAAGAAGAGAAAAACCAGTTACTTGATGAATTAAATGCTATTGAGCAGAGTGGTAAAGTGATAGACGATAAAGTTAAGGGTATAAATAATGGCACCGTACAAAAAAATAAAAAATAATCAAACTAAGTTTTACAATCCAGTAGGACCTCAAGCACCTATCACTCCAGCTGATATGGAGCATGCAGCTGGTCTTCGTGAAACAGAGATTAATACTGAACCAGCAGAAGTAATTGATGTAATATTAAATACTGAGCACGCTCATTTTGACTCTACCATACCTGATCCAGAAGAGCAGATTGGTATGATACAAGTTCGTCGAATACACTCTGATCAAAACTTAACTGATCAAGAAAACTTACCATGGGCAGTACCATTAACTAGAAATATAAAACAGTATCCAGTTGTTCACGAGATAGTGCTAGTAACTACACATGTTAGTAAACAGAGTGTAGAGAGTCCTGATGCTGAAATTATATATTACCACGATATTTTAAATCTATGGGGATCAGTTCACCATAACGCTTTACCGTTTTTGAGTATACCTGATCCTGCATCAGACGAAGAGAATGAATCTAAAATAGAAGAATATAAATCAGCTGGGTTTGGAAATCCAAATGTAGCAGGTGATGAAGGTAGTGATATAGAATTAGGAGATACCTTTAAAGAGCAACCTAAAATTAGACCAATACAACCCTATGAAGGTGATTTAACTATCGAGGGACGGTTTGGACATTCAATAAGGTTTGGTTCAGCAGTAAAAGGTACACCAGAAAATACATGGTCAGATCCATCAACTGACGACCCAACAGAACCGATATTAATTATACGAAATGGTCAAGATCAAGATCTTGAAGATGGTGGTGAACATGTAATTGAAAACCCAGACACTGCAGCTTCTTCTATTTGGATGACTCGAGGTCAAACAGTGCCATTAACCTTCGGTTCTACTAAATATGATGCTCTATCTTTTGAAGCAGGTGAGAATACTGTTGGTGAAGATCTAACTGCTCCTACCAGTGATAGTTTAATTGATGAAGAGGGTGAACGTTTAGGTCAAATACTGTTGACGTCAAATAGGTTAATATTTAATAGTCGTGAAGCAGGTACGTATATTTTCGGAGGAGGGGGAATAGGCTTAACTACAGAAACTGACATGACTTTTGATGCTGGTAGTGAATTTTTAGTTGATACACCTTCAATATATTTGAACGCAACTGAGAAGTTAGAAATAGAAGCTCCACTTATATATCTAGGTAAATCACAGCAATCAGAAGATGATGGTGGTGTCGGAGCTACTCAAGCTACTAAAGGCCATCCGCTTGTACTAGGGGATGAAGATGATTTATGGAAAAGTACTCTATGTGATATTATAGATGCAATGCTAACAACACTGCAAAGTGAGATACACCCAACACCAGCAGGACCATCAGGTCCCCCGATACAAGCACCTCAATATGCAGGTCAGCAATCAGATATAGCAACTCTTAAAGCGTCGTTAGCTACTAGCTATAGTGATACTGTATGGGTACAAAGAAATGGATAATGTCGCTGAGCGACTTTAAGGAGATAATTTATGCCAGCATTATGGCCAGGATTTACAGCAGCAATGAACCCGTGGTTTTGTGGTAACGCAAAAGGAGATACTGATGAAGATTGGCAAGCAGCAGGAGCTCCCACAGCTAAAAAGATAGCAGACGAGTACGAGTTAGCTATAACCGGTTTAGCTGGAATAATTCCGTATGGTAATTTACTATCTAGTGGATGGGTTAAAGCTACTATGGAAAGCGGTTGGAAAACATCATTTAAGTTAGTATTTGATTCAGCTAGTATACCACCAGAAGGGTTAGATATCGGTGTACCAAACTGGATACCGGCAGCTACAGGTACAGTAAATGCATGGGCATCAGCTCAATATCAACCAGTACCACCACACCCTCCATCAATAGCACCAGCACCAGGTGTGACTCAACTAGACCCAGGGGCAGGAGCTATACCAGGATTAGCATCAACAATTAACGACGCATTTCATTCAAACAATTGTGCAGCTATTGCCCCTATTTTAGTATCAGGGTTTGTACAACATTTAACTATGATATCAGGAATATATACTGGATTAGTTCCAGTACCTGGTGGACCACCAATTCCAACACCTATTCCATGGATGGGTGTTTCATAGGTATTTTAAACGATAAATTAGACTATATCATATTTATATATGATAAAGTATATATAGAGGAGAACTATGTCAACAAATAAATTAGCACAAGTTATAAGAAAAATTGTTCGTGAAGAGGTGCGCAAAGAAGTGCGTCAACTATTAAATGAACAATCTAAACCAAAAGTTACTAAAAAAGAATTTAAAACAGGCTTACAGCATGCATTAGGGTTAACTGATGAGGTAGAGCGTAGATCAAAAAAACCTAAGGTTGAGCAACAGTATACTAAAAATAAAATGTTAAATGCTATACTTAACGAAACAGCAGGGGAGATAGCGTCAGGAAGAGGTTCAAGGCTATCACATGAAACTGATTCTTACCCAACTATGGGTGGTCAAGGATTAAATTCTGGTAATGCCCCGGCATTTAATAGAAGTTCATTAGCTGCTAAAATGGGGTATGGTGATATGACTCCTAATGGAGCACCTTCAATTCAAGAAATGGTACCAGATCGTAATACCAGTGGAGGCGCTCAGCATAATGTAGAAGTTGATCCTAGTGTAGCTAAAGCTTTAACTAGAGATTATAGTGAATTAGTAAAAAAATTTAAGAAGTAATAATGGTAAACTTATTTGGTAGAGAGGATATTGCATTAGGAATTAAATTACCGTTTGGTTCCGGTCAGTCTAATTTTGAATTAAATTATACAACTTTAGATCAAGCTAAAACTGATTTAGTAAATCTTTTACTAACTCACAAAGGTGAAAGATACATGCAACCTAACTATGGTACTAATTTAAGGAGATTTTTATTTCAACCAAATACACAGGAAATGGAGGGAGAGATTAGGAATGAGATATTAGATACTATTAAACGCTGGTTACCTTTTATTAGTGTAGGCACTCTTAATATAACAAGAGATATAGAACAGATTGATCAATATAAAATCAGAATAGCTTTAGAGGTTTCAGTGATAGATGATATTACTAAATTTACTAATATTACATTTGTATTCGGTTCTGATGGTCAAGTAATAGTAGAGAATTTATAGGAATTATATGTCATACGTAAACGAAAAAATATCAAAAGATATAAAGTATATAGGTAAAGATTTTCCTACTTTAAGAAAAAATCTTATTAATTTTGCTAAAACTTACTATCCTTCAACTTTTAATGATTTTAATGAATCATCTCCTGGGATGATGTTTTTAGAAACTACTGCATATGTTGGTGATGTTTTAAGCTTTTATTTAGATAAGCAGTTTAAAGAATCACTGCTACCTTACGCTACAGAACGTAAAAATATTAATCTACTATCACAAGCTTTAGGTTACATACCGAAGCAAGCAGTAGCATCTTTAGTAGACGTGGATATTTACCAAACAGTACCTTCTATAGGATCTGGTAATTCAAATAGACCTGATTTTAAATATGCATTAGCTATCAAAGGTGGTATGAGAGTTAAATCCGGTAATGGCACAGCATTTAGACGAGAAGCGCCGATAGATTTCTCTATATCTGGGTCAGCTAACCCTACAGAGGTATCAGTATTTACTACAGATGAAACAACAGGTGAACCTACTTTTTACTTACTTCGTAAAAGAGAATCATTCCAATCTGGTAATAGTAACTCACAGACTTTTACAGTTGGTGCTGCACAAGCATATTTACAACTACCTTTAAATAGAACAAATATTATATCAATTGATAAAGTTACAGATTCTGATGGTAACGAATGGTCTGAAGTACCATTCATAGCTCAAGATACAGTTTTTAAACGGATAAACAATAATCAATATAATGATCCAGAGTTTACTCAATATAACGCAGAGACACCTTATTTATTAAAATTAAAAAAGACGTCTAAAAGATTTACAGTTAAGATTAGAGAAGACGGTAAGATGGTAATTGAATTTGGATCAGGCACATCAAATCGACCAGATGAAGAGATAGTACCTAATCCATTGAATGCTGGTTCAATGCTTCCAACTGCTACACCGATGAGTCGAGCATTTATTGATCCATCTAACTTTATGTTTACTAAAGCATACGGTGAAGCACCTTCTAACACAACTTTGACAGTTGAGTATAGCACAGGAAATGGAGTCAAAGATAATGTTGAAGTAGGTAGTATTACTGATATTGATTTTATACAATATATTAGTAACGGAGCTGGTGTTGATAAAGTTTTATTTAATAGTACTAAAAATTCAGTAGCTGCTACTAACCCTACACCTGCACAAGGTGGTAGAGGAGCTGAAACAGTAGAAGAGATAAGAAATAATGCACTAGCATTTTTTAATGCTCAAGGTCGGGTAGTTAGTAAAGATGATTACATGATACGGACTCTCACTATGCCATCAATATACGGAACAGTAGCTAAAGTGTATGCTACTCAAGATGAGAAATTAAATATATCAGAAGCTACATCTAGAATACGAAACCCTTTTGCAGTAAGCTTATATACATTATCATATAATAAAGACAAGCAACTTACTACAACAAATGCAGCTACTAAAGAAAATATTAAAGAATACTTATCACCTTATAGATTACTAACTGACTCTATTACTATAAAAAATGCTCATATAATTAATATTGGTATAGATTTCGAGGTAATATCTTTGCCAGGGTTTAACAGTAACGATGTTTTACTTAGATGTATATCTAAAATGAAAGAAATATTTAATATAGATAGATGGCAAATTAATCAACCAATAATTTTAGCTGATATGTATACTGAGCTTGCAAGAATAAAAGGCGTACAGAGTATAATGAACACTGAGATATTTAATTTACACGATAAGCAAGCTGGATATTCTGGTAATATATATGATATATCACATGCTACACGTAACGAGGTAATATACCCATCACTTGATCCTAGTATTTTTGAAGTCAAGTATCCTAATTCTAATATAAAAGGTCGTATAGTAAACATATAGGAGATAATTAATGATTAAATCTACATACCCTTTAATTGATGCATCTATTTTTGAGCAGTCTAGTAGTATGAATACTGGAATTGACTCTATTTTAGAGCTATCGAAAATATCATCCTCAGCAGGAGTATTTACCTCAAGGATATTAATTAAGTTTCCTTTAGAAGAGATAAGTGCTTCAGTTGCTTCTGGAAAGATAAGCAACCCATCATTTTACCTAAATCTTTATCAGAGCGAAACCTCCACAGTACCCCGTGATTATACTTTAATTTGTCACCCATTATCTCAATCATGGGCTAATGGAGCTGGTAGGACAGTAGAGCCTACAAAGCTTAACGGTGTAAATCGAGAGGGTGTTTCTTGGACATATAGAAATAAACAATCTGATAGAATTGAGTATATGCCATCGAAGGACCTTCAATGGACATCACGCTCTCTACATATAGATTCAGAAATGGTATACTCTAATGTAACGGGTGGTGGTACATGGTATAAAAACTATTTTGGTACTCAATCATTTAGCGGAGAATCATCTGATGTAAGAATGGATATAACTCCGGTCATTCGTTACCTCCTAACCGGTAGTAGATCTAATGATGGTGTTATACTTAAACGATCCGGATCTCAAGAAACAAACACTGATCCATATGGTAATATTAAATTCTTTTCCCGAGAAACCAATACGGTATATCAACCTAGATTAGAAATAGTATATGATGACTCATCATTTAACTCAACTGGTTTATCTGAATTAATTTCAGACCAGGGTGTAGTTTATGTTAAAAACCTAAAACACGAATATTCTAATAAAGAGACACCTAAAATTAGAGTACTTGGTAGACCACGCTACCCAGTTAAAACGTTCTCTACTCAATCAAATTTTAAGAATATAGATTTTCTACCTACATCATCGTATTATAGTATTAAAGATGCACTGACTGATGAATTTATTGTACCATACAGTAGTAAGGGTACTAAACTAAGTTGTGATGAAAATGGTAATTATTTTAATCTTGATATGAGTTCTTTCATGCGCGAGCGGTATTATAAACTATGCTTTCAAGTTACACAATCAGATCAATCTGTTGTAGTATATGATGAAAATTTTTATTTCAAGGTTAGGTAATGGCAGTTAGAAAATCAAATAGAAAAAGTAATATACAGAGAGCTAGACAAATTGTTAGCGCTACAAAAACACCAATACAGAAAGCAAACGCGTTTGTAGGTAAGGAAGTACCACCCGTATCGCCAGTTAAGAGACCAGTAGTAGAGCCAGTTATAGTAACCCCTATCGGTAGACCAGCATATGTTTCCCCTATCAAGGATGGAAAGCCTAATAGGGAGTATATTAAAAATATACCACCACCCCCACCTAAACCAGATCCTGAAAGATCTTTACCAGAATCACCTGTTAAGACAGAAATAGATAAAATTATTGAAGATTCTAAAGAAGTAGTTAGAGAAGTAGAGGTAAATAAAGACCCTGCTAGACCACCAGTACAACCTTCACAGGATATAGTACAACCTCCAGCAGCTATAACACCTACTGAGTTAGTGTTAGAAGCGCAAGCTAATTGTGAAAAAGAATCAGAAATACCAAATATAAACATAGTAAATAATTTTAATCCTAGCATAGACTTATCAGCTAGTGCTACAGCTAGTTCAGCCCCAGTGCTAACAGTAAATGAAGCACTACGTGGTTGCACCGACCCTGATGCATTAAATTATGATCCAGCTGCAGAGATCGATGATGATTCGTGTGTATATGAACCTGTAGGTACAGGTGACCCAGTCACACTTAATGAGCCGGAACCTATAGAATTAAATATTCCAGATGTAGTGACATTTGTAGATTCTCATGGAGCTCCATTATTTGATGTTACCAAAGAAGAAGTAATAAAAACAGAGCAAATACCTGAGTTTGGTGGAGTACCAGGAGGTGGGTTTGCAACTCTACCAGATGGTACACAGATACAAGCTACACTACAGTTAGTTAATGATGTAACTCGACCTGCTTTAGAGGATAGTGATATTATACTATCTTTAGAAGATAAAGATATATCAGATAGGAAAGATATTCGTAATGAGTTAGGTGAACTCGCGTCTGATATAAGATTAGGATCTGATGAAGATATTGTAATTATAGGTGATAGAGAAAAGATAAAGAAAACAACTATCAGAAATGATAGAGGTATAATTTATCTAGATCTAGAAGACTCATCAAAGTTAAGTATTAGCTTACGATCTCAAGCATTTAATTTTAATCAATACAAGCGAACGGTTGATACAACGTTCACAGAATTATTAGGGAAAAGGTAATGCCGTTAAATTATTATAATAATAATAGTGATATAGATATAACAGAAGGTGAGTTGCGAGCTCAATACTATACTCCTAATAAGTTAAGATTATTAGATCCTGTAAATGGTTATCTTCAAAATCCAGGTTTTGGTTTTAGTGATTTTGATAGAGTTGAACTCCACGTATATGATATAAATAAAAATTTACTTCAATCTAATCACAAAGTTGATGGATGGACGATTGATGCAGATAAAGATGGAGCACCTCAAGTAAATGTTAATATTAATGAAAATTTAAGAGCTGCAGGGTTCAACCAAGGCGTATTTACTGTAGTTTATAATTTTCATAGAGACGCAGCGGGGTCACCTGTTGGACCTAAATTTAAAGTTGAAGCTATAAGTAAGTCACGTACTGAATTACGACTAGTAGCTACAGATGCATTTGCAGAAGATAGTGGTGATGAACTTTTAGAATCATTCTTTAGTAGGTTTCAGAAATTAAAAACTACCTCAACTGTTCAAGCACCATATCAAGTTCAAGCAATACCTAATAATCCACTATGGACTAACATGTCCATAAATTTTGGATATAATAGATTATATCATATAACTGCATGGGTAATAGATGATGTATTCCCTCTTATACAAAATCAGCCAGAAACTATAGTTTTAAAACTATTAAAACCTTTACCTCTAGATATAACTAAAGAACAAATAGGTTGGTTAGTAGCTGACGCAACCCAACCTGCAATAAATCGAGTACAGTTAGAATCGGAAGTAGAGTTCGTTGGTAACTCGTTACGTGGACCTAATTTTGATCTATGTCTAGACGAAACACCTAGAGTGCAGACAGACTTTAAGAATTATAACGAAATATTAGGTAGTGATAGTGATACAAAATCTAACATATTAAATAATGTTAGTTCTAGCCTCGACGGTGTGCGATTAAATATTGACTACAGTGTACTAGAAAATTATGTACATTTTAGCTCAGCTGAAACGAGGGTTAATAATTTTATATACAAATTAAAACAGATTCGCAATTTCGATAATAATGCACGTACTTATGATTACAGCGAATACCCTGCAAGTGATTTGTATGTTTATGAATATACAGGCTCACACGGCTCCAAGTATGTAAAACAATATCAAAAAACTTGGGTAGATAAAAAGGTTAAGTTAATTAATGAGTTTGATGATTTTGAGAAATGGTTATACTTTGAAAGTGGCTCAGTTAGTAAATATAATACTACTAGCGGATCTAACGGTGGTGGAATCCATGATTGGTCAAGGTCCGCGATACAGCCATTTCCTAAATTATCTGGATCATATAAAAATGATTTATGGACAGAAGATTATCATAATTGGAATTTAGATCAAATATTTGATTGGGCAGTTCACGCAGTATTTTTACCTGGTCCTAACTACGAGCTATTAAACTTAACTAGCTCTAAAGTTAACTCCTGGTCGAATACAACGATTGCATCAGCCAGCGCATTCGACAAACAAAATAATAATTTATTGCAGAAAACTGTACCCCAGTACTTAAGTGATACCGGTAAAACTCAAAACGAAACTTATTTAAGATTTTTAGATTTAGTAGGACAATCTCATGATGTATCATGGACATATACTAAATACTTTACTAAATTAAATACTAGATTACAAAATACTAATTTTGAAAACAGAGAAGGTATATCAGACGATACAGTTTATCATATTGGTAAATCTTACGGTATTAACTTATTAGATGGTGATCCTAATCAAGATCTTTGGTATTATAGATTAGGTCAATCTTCTACTGGAACAGTATTACAGAATAATCCAACCAGCTCAATAAAGACTTTATCAAGTAAACAACGTACAGCAGAAGTGTGGAAGCGTTTAGTAAATAACTTACCCTACCTACTTAAAGCAAAAGGGACGGCAGCTGGAGTTAGAGCAATAATAAACTGCTATGGTATACCTGAGCATATATTACCTATTAATGAATATGGTTCTAGTAAACGATCAGAGCAGACTACGAGGTATAAAGATCATAATTTCTCTTACTGTCTTAATTTTAATAGTCAGTCTATAGCAACTAAATGGGCATCACATCATCAAACTATAGGTAGATCAACCTCAAGTGCTCAAGTACCTAATTCCGTAGAATTTAGAGTTTGGCCAAACCCGTTACCTCAATCAATAAACAATGTAGGACAATCTTTTAGTCAATCTCTTTGGCAGATAGATAACGAGGTAGGAGTTGTACTTCATAGAAGTCATTCAACTGCTAAAAAAATAAACGGACAACCAGAAGGATTAACTGATTACGGTCATTTTGAATTAGTAATGTCACAGTCACTAATAACAACATCAGCTCCTAAATCTCAAGATGGTTATATGAGACTATCAACTGGAAAAGCAAAAATATTTGAGAAAGATAATAACAAAGAAACAGGTAGGGGTTGGTGGACAGTTCTATTAAATAGAAAAGCGGGGTCTAAAAATAATATGTATCATAGTAGTAGTAGATTCGAATATGAATTAACTGCAATTCGAAGTGATTATGGTACTGTAGATCAAACCGTGTCATGTAGCCTTAGAGTAACATCGAGTGGTAGAGGTAAAGGAGCTGATAACGGCTTTATGTCATCATCAATAAACAGCTCTTGGTCGGGTAGTAGCGGGTTAAGAACTGCATATTTAGGTGGCTATAATACTTCTAGTGCACCATCTTCTTACAATGAATCAATGCACGGTTCTTTCGGGGATACATTCAATGGTTCATTTCAAGAATTGAGATATTATGCCACCCCTTTAAGTTCTTCTACTCTGATAAATCATTCACTAGCACCAGAAATGTACTCATCAAATATTGGTACAGAGAGTTATAATGAATTATTATTAAGACTTAAACTTACAGAAAATAAAAATCACTGGTCAGGTAGTGCTGGTTTAAATTCACCTTCAGCTTCAAACGTTATTCCTAGTGCACACCCTAATTTAGCTAGTGGTAAGCATTGGGACAGCGCTAAATTATTTATAGTTTCTGGTACTGCTTTTAATTTTCCAAACAAGCGTACGTATGGATTTGTTGAACAGTATAGTTACATTGATACACCTGAACTTGGTCCCAACAATTATACTAGTAATAAAATACGAGTTGAAGAAAATAAATTATTAAGACATTTAAGTAGCACAGCAAGAGCAGAAAAGCCCAGCTCAGATAAATACGCTTTAGATAGTAATAATCTAGGTATATACTTCTCTCCTACTGATCAAATTAATACTGATATTTTTAATCATATTGGTGGTCAATTGCTGGACAATTATATAGGTAACCCTCAGGAAGCATACAGTGATAAATATAACGGGTTAAGTATCGTAAACAATGATTACTGGAAAAAGTATTCAGGGGATAATTCTAAAGCAACTTATCTAAATGAACTAAAGCAGTATGATATGTCTTTGTTTACTATGATAAAACGCTACTTGCCAGCTAGAGCTAACGCAACAGTAGGTGTAATAATTGAACCACATTTTTTAGAACGTTCAAAAGCAAGAAGTAGAGGACGTATTAGTGTAACTGGTGATACTAAACAACAAAATGTAGCAGTAAATGCTAAATCATTTATAAGTGTAAAGCAGCCTACAAGTATCAGGCAAGCAAGACCGCAAGTAGTACAAACTGGGTTTGCTTTAGAACCTCAAGTAATAACTGCTAAGGTTATACCAGTTACTCCAACACCCACTAGTAATGCAGTATTAAGAGAAGTATCAGCTGCCCCTCAACAAACATCAGAAAATACAAAGCAAGGTCCTGCTAGTACAGTGATACCAGCAATAGTGCAATCTAATGATGCTGGTCCTTTATTTAAGCTGAGTAACGAGAATAAAGATTCAGTTGCTAAAGGTACACCTTCAATAGTTCAATATAATGCTAGTAATGTGCCATCACACATTAATAATCAATCTAGTAATGGAGTAAATGGTACAGTAATAGCTACAAAGCAATCACAAGGCTCAACTTACAGTTTCAAAAGCTTGTTTAAGTCAGGAAGTGGAACTGCACAAAAATATATACCAATCAGCACACCTAGCTTTAAAGCTTCTGCTAGTATGGATCATATATGTGATTATAGGTACTCTGAGACTAGAATGACTAATGTATATCATTATTACTCTGCTAGTATTGAATATAAAGCAGGTAATGTAACTCACGGTAATGCAAGATTATCACACGCAATTGCTAGTGCTTCACTTGGTAAGCCTTATGAAGACGGTAGCTCGGTAAACTTATTTGCATACAGTAGGTCATTAAAACCCGCTCAAGTAAGTGATTATAATTTAACTAATAGACGATATCAAGGAACACAGTTAACTGCAACTGATTTTAATGTTAATAGTCAAGATGGGTCAGGTGAACCCGTTGTATCGTTTACTATTGGTGATCCAAACACACTTATAAGCTCAGATGCTGGTTTTGGTGGTAACTTAAGAATAGAATAATAACAGAGTTTTTTACATTCACCATATTTATATGTAGATAAATTATATAGAGGAACAATACAATGGGATATTTAGACAACACATCTATTACAGTCGATGCGATTTTAACAAAAAAAGGTCGTGAAGTTTTAGCAAAAGGAGCTGATGATTTTAAAATTACTCAATTTGCTTTAGCAGATGACGAAGTAGATTACGGGTTATGGAATCCAGCTCACTCACTAGGTACAAATTTTTACGGTATAGCTATCGATAATATGCCTTTAATTGAAGCTATTCCAGATGAAACACAGACTATGAAATATAAGCTAGTATCTTTGAGAAAGAGTACTACACGTATACCGGTTATAACAGTACCGCAATCTACAGTTACTTTAGTAGCTGGTGGAGATGCAGTAGAGATTAAACCAAATACATCTAACTTTGAAGGCGGTAACGCTACTCTTGGTTATACTGCAATTTTAAGTAACTCAGATGTTGCTTTCCTAGAAGTAAGTAATCCAGTTAAGAGTTTACTGATGCAAGGAGCAACTATACCTACTTTTGTTGGTGATGATGAATCTGCTCAGTCAGTAACTGCAGTTGGGTTTAGCTTTAGAGTAGTAGCTAAAAATCAACCTATCGAAAATAAAACAGCTACTTTAACTATCATAGGTAATGAAACCGGTGGAAGAGCAACAGTTACTGTTACTGTTAATAAACAGCAAGTAGCTACCTCTGGCGGTAACTTATAAAATATAGGGAAATTATAAATGGCTACAAAATCAAAAGCACAAATAGAAAAAGAATTAGCTGAAATAAAGGCTATTGAAAATCAGTTAAAAGAAGAAAAAAGGCAAGCTGATGGGTTACCATCTACTGCAGATTCAGCTAGAGGGGCAATCGTACGGGAAGCTCAAAAAATAGCTAATCAGATTGTTCGTGAACGAGATTCATTAGCTCAAAAAACTACTACAGGTAAGATATATTCAAGGCTAGATCCAGGTAATGATATTATATCTAATAGAAAAGAAAAAGTTACTGCTGGTTTATGGTCAAACGGTACTGGTGAATTAGCTTCATTTCATACATCATCAACTCAAACAGGCTCTAATGCTGGTAAGTATTATTGGAATGTATACAATAGTGCATCTACAGCTATAGGATCAGCTGTACAGTATGCAATAGCATATGGTCACAAGCAAGGAAGTGGAAGTAAAATTAGTAACGAAGATTACCCTACTAAAGCGGTATACACTCAATATGCTAATTTAGTACTACCACCTGGTGATTCAACATTTACATTTGATGGCTCTATTAATGAAGAACACGTTTACGTGTTAAACATACAGAGAGCTAGGCTTAAAGAAAAATTAGATCCAGGTAACTGGGAATTATGTCTAAGCGGAAGCTCAGGAGGGTCTTCAGTAGATTCTTTAACTAACACAAAAGGTGGACACTCTATTACTAAACTTATCGACAATAGTGGAGGAGCAAACGCGACAGTCAGAGATGGATTAAGAGTATATAGTGTAGTTAGTGGAACTATAGCTAACGGTGAATTAAAATCTGATACAACTGCCACAACAGATAATGGATACAATAAAGGTGGATACGGGTTAGTTTACCCTGATCTCGGAATTATAGTACTAAATCCAGGTAGATTAAAAGAACGAGGTATTAGACCGATAGGTACAATGACTGCTTCTAACACTAACAACCAATTTAACTCAACTTTATTTACTGCTATATCAGGAGCAGCTTCATATAATTCAACTTACGGATTTCAAGCTCGAAGTGAAGAAGAAGTAACATCTACTTTTTATTATATCAGAGTTAAAAATGCAGATTACAATTTTAGTAATAACCCAACGTATACTACAGGCTCTTTAGGTGCATTAAAACATGCATCTATGATTAAAGATCCTAAAACCTACATAACTACGGTGGGTATGTATAATGATAAGCAAGAATTACTTGCTACTGCTAAATTAAGTAAACCACTTTTAAAATCTTTTGATAGAGAATCGCTTATAAAAGTTAAACTTGACTTTTAACAAGCTATCTTACAAAAATAATACATATTATATAAACCCTTTATATTTATTATAGAGGGTTTTATATATAACCAGTAATATATGTCAGTATTTAAAAAAATAGATGTCAACGATAATTCAATCACACCATTTAATGTGTATAAGGATTATAATATAACACCATTTAATTACTCAGGTAGTAATGGATTAGGTGTACAATTTTTGAGTGCTTTATATCATTCACATAGTTTCGGTGACCCTATACATGGTCGCCATATTAGTGACGAACCAAAAAATCCTAACGGAACATATAAATCTATAATCCATGATAGTTTAAATCATTTATACTATCAACGAGTAAACAAGCCATCAGAAAATTTTGGAGGAAACAATCCAGAAAAGGAAACGCGTGAGCTTGGGGATACAACTCATGTAATATCAATACCCTCTACTTTATTTGATTTACGTATAAAATCAGGTTCGGTAAACATTACTGATGGGTATATACGATCTATGCCTATTTCATACGAAAGATGTATAGACGACTATACAGGTGATACTACATACAAATATCCTGTAATTTTAACTGATCATTATAAATTTGAATCAAGTCAAAGCAAGTACGTGGATTCAGTTACTGATGTATCATTATTACAGCCAGCTAGATCTACTACAGCAGTTGAACACCAAATAGTTACCGGTTCAGGTAATGATAGCTTATCAAAAGTAGGTACTGGTAGTATGCTGTTTAAAGTAGCGGGTATAGATACTATAGATGGTATACCGTATAATGTAGGTAATGGTGTTATGTTAAGATCATCAACTGGATTCCAAGGTAAATCAGCGAACCAATGGCAGCACTCTGATGCTACTAAAGCAAAACATGGTATGCCTGTATATAATATTACTATGTGGGTAAAGCCACCTGATCCAGGTAAAATGCCTAACGGAGTTACCGGAGCACCTGGCAAGCAGACACTTATAACTCGTGATAGAAATTCCTACTTTGAACTTAATATAATTACTGGTTCATTAAAATCTACAACTTATAATCCTAAAGGTCTAGTACCTTTACAAATGTTCTATGGTGCAACTGGTAGTAACTGTACTACTTCAGAGAGTAGAGATGTAATAAATTCAGGTTTTGGTTTAGCAACCGGTTCATGGAATCTCGTTAATATACAGCAGGAATTTTGGCCACCAAGTCCTGCATTTATGGGAACATCTGGATCTTTAATCGAGCACAAACCACCCTGGGGTCACTCACCAGCTAAAACAACTTTACGAATCTATAGACCTGACCCTGACTCGACTACAGGATACACTTACATAAAAAAGACAGGATTTGCAACCGCATCTAAAGATCTACCGAATTGGACTAACTTAACGACTAGAGCAGTTACAAGCTCAATACAATATAATAGAAACTGTTACATAGGAGCATCTGGTTCTGTCCCAGTAGGAGCAGCAGATAACAATCCAACATCTAAAACCTTATATGATGCATTTACTGGTTCTATAGATGATGTACGGATATACGAATCAGTATTAACGGATACACATATACATAATTTAGTTTTAAACGCACCTCTTGATTTAAGGCGCACACCACCAGTTACTGCATCTTTTGATATAGTAGATGATGGTTTTGGTAATTTACAAGATAACGCTATTTTAAGCTCTAGCTTTTTTAAACCAAAAAATTTAGTTGGTTATTACGGATTCAATGAACTATATACTTTAGAAGGAAGAATAAGTTCATCAAGCGATCAGTCACTTCATGACGGTTTAGGTAGAACTCCTATTAAAGACTTTAGTGATTACAACAATCATGGTATATCAGATAAAGTTAAATTTATACCTGGTATTAGTATACAACAACAAAGTGGGTCAATAAGAAATGCTAACTCAGTAAATTATTATCAAACATCTATACCAACCGGTATACGTGCTTCTTTTAATAATAGTGGTAGTATCAAAGTACCTCATATACCTGAACTTAATCTTGAAAATGAAAAAGGATTTTCTATAAGCTTTTGGATTAAGATACCAGAAAACCAAATACCTGGATTAAATACAATTACAGGCTCTGGATCACCATACCCAACAACAGGAATAGGAGGTGATGCAGGAGGAACATCTGAACCGTGCGTAAATTACCCATCTGGATCTACTGCTGGGAGAGATTATATAACATTAATCACTAAATCAGGCTTATCAGTTGATTCAATTAAAAATTTAACTACAGGTCAAGTATCAGACGTAATACTTCAAGGAAAAGCTGCAGAGATGTCTTACCCTTATCATATTGAGTTAAAAAATACATCACGTGAAAGGAATAATAAACCTTTTGAACCAGGTAATGGGTGCCCGCAAGGAGCGCCAATTAATACAGTGGTAGTTAGAAGAAAAAGTCTACAAGGTACAGTATTTTTAGAATCTAAATTACCACTCACACCTCTAATTGAGAATCACGTAGTTGTTACTAAAACTGGAAATGAATTATCAATATGGATAAATGGTAAATTAGATAATAGAATAGTCGATAACCTAGACTGTACAGGTAACATGAGTGATTTATTTATCGGTGATACCGGTAGATCATGGATTACAGGTTCATTAACTAGACCGAATATCGAAAGCAATTTTATAACACCTAAAAATCCATTTAGCGGTTCTTTAGATGAAATAAGATTCTACGACACACCAGCTTCAGAAGAAAATGTTTTATCTCTATATGATAACAACCTTAACTCACCTACTGCATATCAATCTAACTACGTAGGTAATGTTTTTTATGAGCATGGTATGTTAACAATTACTAATAACAATTTAGCTAAATTTTATTCAGGGTCGTTACATCAAGGTTCATTTACTATAGGTAATAATGTAAGCAAGTGGGATGATGGAGGTGCAGCCCTATTCTCAAATAAATTCAGTCTAAAATTTAAAAATTCACGTGAATTATATGAACAAAAAATATTATGTCACGCAAAAGCATCTGACTTTAACTTAACAACTAATCCTACTGCTCGAAAAAATACTTTAGGTAAATGTGATGATATTTTATCAGTACAGGAGCTAGCAGATTTTGCTACCAAACCTGAATTTAATCCGTATATAACTACAGTTGGATTATATGATGATTTTGGTAGATTACTAGCTATAGCTAAATTAGCTAAACCAATACCTAAGTTAAGTAATGTAGATATGACGTTTGTAGTTAAGTTTGATAGGTAGGTTACCTATTTATTTATAACAAGTTATGGCAAGAAAAATTTCAAAAGCACGAGCAAATGCTATCAAGCATGGTTATAGAAGCGGATTCGAACACAAAGTATCTGAGCAACTCACTGAGGCTAAGGTTAAGTTTGAATATGAAACAACCGTAATTCCATATATAAAACCAGAAACCAATCATACGTATACAATCGACTTTACCTTACCTAATGGTATATTAGTGGAAACTAAAGGTAGGTGGGTTCTTGAAGATAGAAAAAAACACCTCCTTATACAGAAGCAGCACCCTGAACTAGATATTAGAATGGTATTTCAAAACTCGAAAGGTAAGATACGGAAAGGTAGTAAAACTACTTATGCAGATTTCTGTGATAAAAACGATATCATGTGGGCAGATAAAACTATACCAGACGCATGGTATAACGAAAAAAAATAGTTAAACTGTTTGTTTATTTAGATTATTTTCGTATATTAATATATGCTTAAAAAACTCCAAATTTTACTTGAATCATTATTGAATAGAGGTAGATCATTGCAAAACGATGAAGTGGCGTTTCACTGTGCATTTTGTCATCATTCAAAAAAGAAACTTCAAGTCAATTTACGAACTCAAATGTGGCAATGCTGGGTATGTGGAGTTAAGGGTAGAAGTTTATATCACTTATTTAAGAAGCTTAAAGCATCAGCAACACACTTTGACAAGCTTCAACAATTTACAGGCTATGTATCTAATGTAACAACTAAAAAAACGTATGATGATTTATCATTACCACAAGAGTTTAAATCATTTCTTGATGTAGATGGAAGCAACCCAGAGTTTTGGAATGCATTAAGTTATTTACGCAAAAGGGGTATAACACGTGAAGATATTTTAAGGTATAATATAGGATTCTGTGAAACAGGTCCCTATAGTAAAATGGTAATAATACCGAGTTATGATAGAGATGGTATACTAAACTTCTTTACTGGTAGGTCATATTATTATGATGCTACTTTCAAGCATAAAAATCCTAAAGTATCAAAAGATATTATTGGATTTGAATTATACATAGATTGGAGTCAGCCAATAACTGTAGTAGAAGGTGTATTTGACGCTTTAGCAGTAAAGCGCAATGCAATACCATTATTTGGTAAAGTAGTTTTAGAGAAACTTAAAAAAGCAGTAGTACAAAATAACGTTAAAAATATTAATATAGCTCTAGATAAAGATGCTCGTTCAAAAGCATTGCAAAGCTGTGAATATTTTATAAATAATGGAGTAACAGTTACATTAATTAATTTAGATGATGATGATCCAAGTGATTTAGGGTTTTCTAATGTTAATACCTTAATTCAGGGTAGTGATAAGTTGACCTCTTATAAATTAATGGAAATGAAAATTAAGGAGAAGATGATTTGAACAAGATAGATATTGGTTTTAATAATATTAAATGTATAGCACATATAGCAGATGTACATATAAGAAACTTAAGACGCCATAAAGAGTACAAACAGGTGTTTAGAAAATTGTATAAAGATTTAAAAGATAATCTACCTGCAAATTCTCTAATTTATTTAGCTGGTGATATTGCACACGCTAAAACTGAGATGAGTCCTGAGTTAATTGAGATGACTTCTGATTTATTTACAAAGTTAAGTAAGATAGCACCAACTATACTTATCGCTGGTAATCATGACTGTAATCTTAATAACAAAAATAGATTAGATGCACTATCACCTATCGTAGACTCCCTCCATTTAGATAATTTTTATTACCTTAAAGATAATGGTTTATACGAAATAGCAGATTGTGTATTTAATGTTATGTCAGTATTTAATGATCCTGACGACTATATATTATCTAAAAATATAAATACTGATAAAACTAAAATAGCTCTCTATCACGGCTCAGTAGAGAGTGCAACCACTGATGTAGGGTTTAAATTACCTGGTGAAGTAACGACTGATATATTTAACGGATACGATATGGTCCTGTTAGGTGATATACATAAACAACAATACCTTAACAAACAAAAAACAATTGCGTACGCAGGGTCTCTGGTATGTCAGAATTGGGGTGAGCATCCAACACATCATGGTTATATTAAATGGGACGCTCCTAAACGCAAACCTGAATATAGAATTATAGAAAACGATTATGCTTATGTAACACTTGAGATAGAAAACGGTAAAATAAAAAATAAAATACCAATGCCTAAGTATCCTAGATTACGGATTAAAGTTTGTAAGACGGAGGAATCTCAATTAAAAACTATTCTAGCTGAGATAAGAAAAACCTCTAAACTAAAAGATGTAGCTATAATACGAACTGATAGATTATCTGATCAACGTAGTGGTGATAGAAATGCTAAAGATGCTGGTATAGGTGATGTAAGGGACCCGAATTACCAAAACAGGCTTATTGTAGATTACCTTGAACGTAATTTTGTTCTAGAGGATGACGTAGTTAAAACTATAAAAAAAATTAACAAAGATCTAAACAGTAACATAAGTCAAATAGATGGGTTCAGAAACCTTACCTGGAAGCCTATGAATTTCGAGTTTAGTAATATGTTCAGCTACGGTACAGGTAATTCAGTTAATTTTTCTAACATGAAAGGAGCTTATGGATTATTTGCTCCGAACGCAGCCGGTAAAAGTGCATTATTAGATGCAATAACGTATTGTCTGTTTGATAAGTGTAGTAGATCATCACAAGCTAGAGATGTGATGAATAGTGAAAAAAATACGTTTCACTGTAAATTGCATTTTAAGATTGATGGTCAAGATTATTTTATTGAACGTAATGGTAGTAAAGGTCTCAAAGGATGGAAAGAAGGTAAATACTCAGTTAAAGTTAACTTCTGGACGTTAGACGAAGAAGGTAATGAGGTATCCTTAAATGGTGAAGCTAGGTATGATACTAATAAAATTATAAGTTCATATGTAGGACATTTTGAAGATTTTATTCTAACAGCATTATCAGTGCAGAATAATAATACAGGATTTATAGATATGTCTCAATTCGAAAGGAAAGATCTACTTGCTCAATTCTTAGATATTAAAGTATTTGATGAGCTATATAGAGCAGCTTTAGATGAGATAAAAGATGTAAGTGCATTATTAAAGGATTTTAAAAAGACTGATTTTACTCAACAACTAGCTGATGCTGAGACTGAGCTCGAAATAAAACGTGAACGTAAGCAAGAAGTAAAAAAGAATTCAATCTCTTTAACTGGTAAAATTAATACTTTAGATAAACGTATTACTACACTCCAATCAAAAATAATAGAGTTAGAAGCAGTTAATCAAGATATTAATTCTATGGATCAGCAATACGAAAATTATATTAAACAGGTAGAAGCAATAAATGATAGATTACAATCAGATGAAAATATAGCCATACTAAACAAAGAAAAAATTCTTAAAGCTACTACTATATTAGAAGGGTATGATATACAGGAGGTGGAAGACATATATACTACATTATGTGAGCAAAAAGAAGAAGTTAAAGAATTAACTGCTGAACGAGATCGGATAAAAGTTGATGTTAAGTATAAGTTAGAAAAACTAGAATCTACTAATAATCAGTATGACTCTAACTGTGAATTCTGTAAAGAACGAGAGAGTGAGTCTATAAAAATTGCAAACGAAACTAAAGCAAGTCTAGATCAAGATAAGAAAAAGGCTGATATAGTAATACAGAAAATTAAAGATTGCAATAATTTTATGCTACAGAATGCTGATATAGAATTAGATTATAATAAAATTATTAAAATTAATAATCTACTATTAACTATAGAAAAAGAAAGAAACGTAGGTAGAATAGCATACTACCAAGCTAGAGAAAAACGTGATAAAATTCAACAACTACAGTATGGAGTTGAGTTAGAGATGAAAAAATATCATGAAAATAAAAAAGCTATAGTTCATAATACTAAAACCAACGAACAATTAAGTGAGTTAAGTATTAAGATGGATGAGTTAACTGATACCAAGGTTATTATAGATGAAGAATTTATGACACTTCACGGAGCAATAGAAGTAGCATTATCAACTAAAAATAACATAACTCAATCTATTAAGAAAGCTGAAGAACTTGAGCAAAAGTTCAAAGCATACGAATACTACATAGATGCCATTCAGAGAGACGGTGTCCCTTATGAACTAATTACTAAGGTAATACCTATCATAGAAGAAGAAGTTAACGACATATTAGCTCAAATAGTAGACTTTAAAATTATGTTCCAGCTTGACGGTAAAAATATTAACACATTTATTGTATATAGTGAAGAAAAGACTTGGCCACTAGAATTAACATCTGGTATGGAGAAGTTTATATCGTCATTAGCTATTAGAACAGCTTTAGTTAATATATCTAATCTACCAAGACCAAACTTTTTAGCTATAGATGAAGGTTTAGGAAATCTTGATTCAGAGAATCTTAATTCACTATTTATGCTATTTACCTTCTTAAAATCTCAGTTCGATTTACTTATGATAATAAGTCATTTAGATTCAGTAAGAGATGTGGTAGATAATCTTATAGATATAAAAAAGGTTGCAGGTTTCTCGAAAATTACTCACGAATAATCTTTTGTCATACTTATTTATATTAGGCTAGGTATAGAAAAAGTATATGGAAGATATAGTAACAAAAAACAAATCAAAATCAAAAACAGGAACTACTACTAGTTACCCTGGTGTAGTATCACGTATAAATAATAAACCAGCTCCAAAAGGTTTATTAAAACTTGATGTTTGTATTAATGACTCATCTGATTATAGTTTATATTATTTTAATATAATAACTAAACCGAGTATTCTAAAGCTTGGTGGTAATATATTTGAGTTTGCACCACCAAGAAATCGGTTTGCAATTAATTCTGAAATTTTGTTTGAGGTAGTTGATGCAAACGGTAACCCTTTAGCATATGAATTATTACCGAAAAAAGAAGGTAATATATCAGTAAGAATTTGTATACATGTAGATGGTGATACACCAATTGGGCCTGCAGCTATATCACTAGTAGGTGAAGCAATTATAGATGAATGTGGGTGCCCACTTCCTGAAGATTGTCAAGATAAACCTAACGTTAGATGGTCAAGTGTTCTTCAACTAACTAATGATGATATATCAGGTACCATAGTCTACGACTCAGCTCCATCTATAAATGTTTCTGAAACGTTAATACCGTGGCAATACCAAACATTTGAAGATGTTTATTCAATAAACCCCGGCACCCCAGGATCACCTTATACTGTATCTGGATCATACGTACCAACATATAACTCGCAACCGACTGGGTCTGATAACGGAAAATTTTACTACGATAAATTACAAGAACCTACTCCAGATACACAAAGTGGTTGGCCTCCAACCTACACTGGTGGTTCTGGTAAATTATCTGTATATACGGGTAATTTAAGATTCTCATCTAGTATGGTTGGTGGTCACATATATGTCTCAGGTGGGATAAATCATATAAGCAACCCTATACCATACCCTAACCCTAACCGTCATAGAGCGCCTGCGTTTTATGCCACTATTAGTGCAGTCCTCTCAGCTACTGAGGCTGAAGTGGTACCTGCATATATAATTAAAGCAATAAATCCAGGAGGGGATATTGTTGATTATCCAGCTAGATCTTTTGATGCAAAGAACGGTGGTCAATTAACTTGGACTGAAACCTCTTCATCAATAGCGTATACAGACCCGACAGCTGATACAACAACCACAACCTCAGTAGAAAAAACTGTAGAACAACAGACATCATATATTGATCTTACTATTACTAACTTAAGACCTTTATGTGGTATTGCAACTGATGTTGAAGTATACATTAGAAGCAACCGAACTTCAGGTCCTATGACTAAACTTACTGAATTTCCTATAGAAGGTACAAATGCAAATTTAGACGACTCTAGACAGACAGAAAAGGGTAGTACAAAGGAATTTGTAGATTTTGGTATATTTGATGGTTTAGAGAAAGTTGGTACGTATTGGCAAACTGGTGGTAATAATTTAGGCTACACTCCAACTACAGTTATAGATAATAGCATATTAATGGATTCAGTTAAGATATCAGGCACTGGTAACACTTTATCTGATAGAGCTGAATATATTACTTTTAGTCAAAAAGATCAGTATAAAAAAAATCTACAAGCTAACACAAGCTATTTTGTAGAGTTTGATGCACACGGGGATGCAGCTGCAGCAAATAACGGACCTTCAGAAATTGACATTTATATTTCCGGTTCAGGTATTGACCCGACTGATAAAATGAATCCTAAAGAAACAGTTTTAGGTAAACGTATTGGTACTATACGAAGTAGTGGTATTACAGTAGGTGAAAAATTTGTTGGCAATAGCTTTGAATTTAAAAATAAAGTCACAACTGAAGCTAAACCTATATTTGTTCTACGTGTAGGTAGTTGGAATTTAGCTAATATTAAAGTTAATTCAGGTAAAGGTGATCCATCTCAGACAGGGTTTACTCCTAATACTATGAGAACATTAATACCTATGCCTGCTATTACTAGGCATAACGATCAGTATACAATTGAGGCAAGGTATAAAAATAAAAACGGAATAGCTAATCAGATATCGACATTTGAAAACGCTCAATTCCAAGGAAATGATCCAAGTGTTTATTTAGCAGGTCAACCAAACTCAACTATTTTAAATCCATGGTTCCATGGAGCAGGTGTAGTAACTGCATCTAAAAACGTTCAAATTACAGGTTCCTTATCAGTATATGGTAGGATATTTGCTTCAGAATTTCACACTACATTTGTTACAACATCTATTATGTTTCAAGAAGGTGATACTATACATGGTAATTCGATTGATGATACACATAAATTTGTAGGTAATATAACCGCTTCTAATACTTCATCGTTTGGTAAAGTTAGATTTACAGGACCTCACCCGACTTTAGGTCCAGGCGATGCATCAGTAGCTTCATTTGGTGGTACTGGTGAATCAGGTGTTGCAGTCACTTTCTCACCAACTAATGCTACTGAAAAAATTACTACCTGGAGAGATTGGGATGGAGAAAATATTTTTAGAGCTTCAGGGAGGGTTAGTAGCAATACTCTACTAATAGCGCTCGGTGATACAGATGATGCAGGTACTGGTAATGTAGTAAAAGTAAGTGACAGTCAAACAGTTTTTAAAACTGGTAATGTTGGTATAGGTACTTCGAAAGTAGATGGTACAGATATGACTGTATCTACAAAGTTACAAATACAAGGTAATGTGAGCGCAAGTGGTCAATTGAGCGTAGGTAAGTTAGGTTCGTATAATGGTCATATAACTGCTTCAGGTAATATAAGTTCAAGTGGAACTGGTTCATTTGAGTATATTAATGTTGCTAACTCAGGTTCATTCTATAATATAGTTGCAACTGCTGATGCTGGTGGAGGAGGAAATATTACAGCTTTAGGTCGTTTCAAGGGTGGTGGATTAGAAGTTGAACCAACAGCAGGAGGAAATGGTGGAAATATAATTACCCTTGGTGGTCATTCTTATGCAGGCGTTGATGCTACAGCACAAGGTGCAGTAAGTGCAAGTGGCCTGATATATCTTAGTGCATCTCAAAACCCATCACAGACAACATACGGTGTTCTAGTAAGAGATCCAGCAACTGGAAGGGTGTACCATACAGGTAGTTATGGTAAAGGAGCAGGGAGTGGTGGTGAATCAGCTAATGATTCCACTATAACTTTAACTGCTGGTGATGGAATAAAAACAGGAGGTACATTCACCACAAATCAAGCTGGTGATTCAACAATTGTATTCGATTTAGACCTTAACGAGCTTACAGCAGCAACTGTTGATGTAGCTGCAGATTCAGTTGCTATAATAGATGCAAATGATTCAAATACATCTAGAAAGGAATCAATTCGAGATATTATAGCAGGGGTAGCTGGTACTGGACTACTCGCTAATGCAGGTACACTTTCAGTAGATGCTGAAAATGATAAAACAAATGCTCAACGCTTTATACCATTCCTAGACAATCAAACAGGTGCTAACAAATTAAATACTTCTCCTAACTTTACATATAATCCAGGAACTGGTATATTGAAAGTTGGTATGAGTGTATACACCCACGTTTCAGGTAGTGTTACCGCCTCTAAAAATATCTGGGTAAGTGGATCAACTACACAAGGTAATTTTATAAGTGGTAGTAATATAATCTCATCACATCACATAACTGCATCAGGTAATATTAAAGCTACCAGTGGTAGTTTTTCAAAAGGTATACGTATAGTACATCCTGACAATTCAGCTGGACGTGGATTTACAATAGCAAATGAAGGTGCATATAATCTAAAAATTAGGCGTGGAGATGGTGTTGAGGTAGTAAACCTACATTCTGATAATGGTAGTGAGTTCTTAAAAGTAAACGGTAATATTTTAGGAAATTCAGTTTGGTTACCAGTTAATAGTACCACTTACGGTATTAGAGCACTATCCACCTTCCCAGGTGGTATTACAGTAGGTAACGGACAGACTACATCATCAATAGTATTGTCAAATAATGTAACTGCATCAGGTGATATAAGCGCAAGTGGAACAATTACAGCTAAATCGCTAACACTAGCAGGTGGGCACAATGATCATATTACATTTGCACCAGCAGTTACTATATCAAATGCTTCTGAGCAAAGTCCAATAGCTATGAATCTACCTCCAAGAGGAGATGGTTCAATGTTAATGTGGCAGCGTGAAGGTGATACTGCACCATTTGGTAAAATGGTAGTTGGTACAATCAGACAGGTACCAAAAACACCAAGCGAAAATGCAGATGATTCAGATACCCAAATAACTACAGTAATACTAGATAAACCTTATCAAGTTGCTGGTGATACCTTAATTGGTAAAAGTAAAGTTAGCGGTAAGCGTGGATCTTTAGAAGTTGGTCAAGCAGCATTTGTTGGATCACCAGGTATATTTATCTCTTCAGGAAGTATATCATTCTTTACTTCATCCGTAACCTCATCTATAGGTGCATTTAACACTGCATCAGCTACAGTTAGAATGTTTAACTTAAAAGGTGATGATGGTACATCATTTGTTATGTCAGGCTCTAAAGCAGCTTCGATATACTTTTCAGGTTCTACCTCAGGTAGGGTAGGTATTGGTACTACAGATCCACAAGCTCAATTTGAAGTAGCTGCAGATGAACATGTATTTAGACGAAGAAGTGAACTTATCGGAATGAAAATAAACGCCGAAGGTAATATTGAATCGTTTAATAAGGATGCAGCATTTGCTGCCACTGGTAGTGAGCTAGTATTATCCTATACTGCAGGAGGTAGTACAGTGGTTACTGCACAAGCTATCAATTTAGCCTTTCCAGGATTAATAGCTGCCGACACAAGTGATGCAGATGCAGTAACCTTTTTTAATACACTAGCAAGTAAAAAGGATGTTCAAGCTAAAATACTACAAGCTTGTGAGAAATTAGGTTTATTTGATGGTGCAGATGTTGGTGACACACTTGGATCAGTAAGGTGGCTTATGCGTTCAGGGTCAGAAGGTAGTTTAAATGACCGTACATCAGGTGAAGCAGGATCTATTAAAATGACAGTTGCATCATCTGCACCTGCAGGTGTAACCGGTAAACTGTCTATTAATCTAGCTGCAGATGCAGGTGGAGCAGGTCAACAACTTTACTCAATTAATGGTTCAACTCAGAAGCATGAATGGACAGGAAGTGGTGGATTCCATTTTGCAGGAGCTACTACACAAACTGGAGCTGCTACGATAAAAGGCCACTTAACAGGAAAAAATACTGGTCAAGGACAATCAAACATATCAGGCTTTGATTCATTACAAATATATGGAAATGCAACACTAGGTAACAATGGTAATGAATCACATACATTTGCTGGTAACTTAACAGGGTCTACTACAGCAGGAGGTGGTAGTATATCGGTAAGAAATATATCTTCCACAGGGCGTTCAGTATTAGGAAATGGTTCAGGTGATACACACACCTTCACAGGTAATATAACAGCCTCAGGTAATATAAGTTCAAGTGGAACTATATTTGCTAAATCACTTGAAGTGAAACATATGTCGTCTTCATTTGTAACATCTTCTACATCTATTTTGGTTCAAAACATAACATCAAGTGGTGATAGTTTATTTGGAAATGAGATATCAGATTCACATAAATTTAATGGACACATAACAGCATCAGGAAATATAAGTTCGAGTGGCGATATACATGCCGATTCAATTATAGCATCAAGTAATATAAAATCTGATACATTGCAAATAGGTGATTCCACTCCAACTACCCCTTCATATCAATTACATATTAGAGATGCAGCTAGTGTAAATGCTGTACTTGAATCTACAGCTAATGGAAATGCAACACTAGAACTAAAAAATAGCCAGACACCAGACTGGTACATAAGAAATAAATTCTCCCGACAAGGGTTAGAATTTGGCGCCGCTCATAGAGTATTACACTTAGGTGATGATGGAACAACAACTTTATCTGGTAGTTTAAATGTCATGGGAGAGGTAGGTCAAATAACAGCTTCTGGGACAATAAGTTCAAGTGCTACTATTACTGCGAATGCATTAAATATAAAAGGAGGTGCAGGTACAGAGGATTTCTTCCTAATACGCTCTGGTAGCTTTGATGCAATAAAAACAAATAGTGAAGGCGTAACGGTACTAGGAGCATTTACATTTACACCAACTGCTAGAGCTGGAGGGTTCTATTATAGCAATACTGATGATGAATTTTATTTAGGTAAGTCTAATTAAAAGAGAAAAAAACTAATAGCATATTTATATATATAAGAAACACAGGAAAATAGAGGATAATATATGGCAACATGGAAAAAAGTTATAGTATCGGGGTCAATTGCCGAACTTAAACAAGTAACAGCATCTGGAGGATTTTCTGGAGACGGATCAGGTCTTACAGGAATATCAGCAGACTCATTAGCAAACAGTTTAGTAGATGGTAATGGTATAGCAGATTTCACTTTTAATGGTTCTGCAGGCGCAACAGTAGCATTAGATTTAAACGGATCTACATTAAATCTTGCATCAGCAGGGGTAAAAGTAGCTGACGGGGGAATTACAGCAACTCAATTAGCAACATCAGTAGCAGGTGCAGGTTTAGCAGGTGGAGGAGGAACAGTATTGAGTGTAGGTGTTGATGATTCTTCTATTGAAATCAATTCAGATGCCTTACGAGTAAAAGCATCAGGTGTTACAAATGCTATGTTGGGTGGTTCAATTGCAAATGCAAAACTTGCAAACGATGGAATTACAATAGCAGGTGTTGACACTAGTTTAGGTGGCACAATTACAACGGCTACAATACTAGCAGGATCATCAGTTATCTCTGGTTCAGGAGGGGTTGTAGGAGCATTAACTGCAGGTGAAGGAATTGACATAGCCGCTAACGGCACTGTATCTGGAGAAGACGCAACAACATCTAATAAAGGTATTGCTTCATTCCATGGAGATAACTTTAGTGTATCAAGTGGTGCAGTTATAATTAAAAATGGAGGAGTTGCAAATGCTGAACTTGCAAACGATGGAATAACAATTGCTGGAGTAGATACAAGTTTAGGTGGTTCAATTACTCAAGCTGAAATATTAGTAGGATCAGCAGTTATATCTGGTTCAGGTGGTGTAGTAGGAGCATTGACAGCAGGAGAAGGAATTGATATAGCTTCTAATGGTACTGTATCTGGAGAAGACGCAACAACATCCAATAAAGGTATTGCGTCATTTGATACCAATCACTTTACAGTGTCATCCGGTGCTGTAACAATTAAAGGGTCATCGATTGCAAGTGGTGACTTAGCAGGCTCAATTGCAAATGCTAAACTAGCAAATGATGGAATTACTATTGCAGGAGCAGATACAAGTTTAGGTGGCACAATTACAGCTGATGCAATTGCAGGAGCAATTAGCAATGATACAATTACAAATGCACAATTAGCAAATGAAACAATCACAGTAGGTGGTACGGCAACTTCATTAGGTGGCACAGTTACTGGAGCACATATAGCAGCAGCATTGAATAGTAATTTAGGTGGGTCTGTTACTTTTGGTGATAGTAATGATATTGTTACTATTGGAAATGATTTGATAGTAACTGGAGATTTAACCGTTAACGGTGATTTAACAACAGTTGCAACCACTAACTTATTAGTAGAAGATAAATTTACAACATTTGCATCTGGATCAACATCAGCAACTGATGGTGGTATTATAGTACAAAATTCAGCTGGAGCAGGGTATGCATTAGGATATGATACAGCAACAACTAGATGGGTATTAGATAATAATTTAGGAATAAGTGCAACTGATATTGCAGCAGATGCATATGTAGGGACAATACAAGTAAGTACAGCAGCAGCATCTGGAAATCCAACATATGGTGGATCAAGTAAAGGACATGGTACAATTCATGTTGATACTAATACAGGTGATATATTTATATATGCATAATAAATGCTAACTAGTTATAATGGATACTAACAAGAATGGGATTAAAGACAAACGGAAAATTTACAGTAGGGGGTACTAAATATAGTCACCCTCTTACTTCCGATCAACTTAGATATCTTTTAACTTTACTTAAACAAGTAAGTTTTAAGGGAGAAGAATTAGAACAATTTGCAACTGTTACAATGAAATTGCAAGAAGAATATACACAAGTTGTTAAATTAGAACAACAAACTAAAAATTAACTTAACATTGGCCTAATGTTTGGCGACATTGGGAAGTGGGCAGATTATCTGTTACCAACCGTATTAGGAGAATAAAATATGCCAAATTGGAAAAAAGTCGTAACTTCGGGATCGAATGCGCAACTTAATCATGTTACTGCATCAGGGGGTATAGGATCACCTGGTAATATAACATCAACTGGAACTGTAACCGGAGGAGTTTTAACATCAACAGGTAGAATATTTGGTGGACTAGCTGCAGGAACAGACAATTCAGTCGTGGTACTTTCAAGCGGTCAATTGGTAACAGATGAAATAGATTCTAGAGTATGGGGTACAACTTTACTCGATGCAGAAACTGTATCTGAAGCTATAGGAACAGAAGAAGCACCTGCTGCTAACGCAACTCTAGCATCTAGAGCAAGTACAGTGGCAGTAGCCGCAGACGGTGGTAATGCAGAACACCCTGTATTGTTTGTAGATTCTGCAACAGGAAACTTGGTACCTAAAACAGATCCAGGGATAATGTATAATCCTTCAAGCAACAAGCTTACTCTTACAGGAGATGTAAGTTCAAGTGCAGAAATATATTCAAAAACAAAACAATACTGGTCTACAACTGGAAGACTGACAGTTGGTAATAACACAACAAACTATTATGGACCTAACCCTCAAGGTGTAAATTACTATTTTTGGAATAGAGATCTAGGAACTAGCTCCACAACAATAACAAGCAAGACAGCCACTTTAAATGCAGGGTTTAAATTACCTTATAAAGCAGTACTAACTGGATATCATTTAAACATACAAGGAAGAAGTACAAATGATAATATATCATTTACATTAGTATACTGTGACGGAATGTTTGATGGCAACGTTACAAGTATATCACAAACATTGGCAGAAGCGGAAGGAGCTCAAACAGTAACAATAACAACACAAAATAATTTCTATGAATTAGACAGAAGAGGTCAATTAAATATACCTGTTGGTGCGATGACAATGCTTTATCCTAGATTCAAGAAAACATCAACTGCAGCTGGTACAACAGGTTACGACTTTCAACTTGCTGTAGAATATTACGTAGTAGAATAAGGAGATATACATGTCAATTAGAAAATCAGATGATAGAGCAAACGAAACGGATTCAAGATACAATAGAACAAAAGATACATTTAAAGCTGCAGAAATTACAGAACGCTTTGACTCAACCACAGATAATGATAATAAATTTGATTCTGCAATTCAATATATTAATGAGAAGGTGGATGAGTGCATTGACGCATTAAATACAAATACTTCAAAAACTGGAATAACAACATCTCAAGCAAGTGCTATAACAGCTAACACAGCTAAAACAGGAATATCAACATCACAAGCTTCAGCAATTACAGCTAACACAGCTAAGACAGGAATAACATCAACACAAGCAAGTCGTATCACTGCTAATACTGCAAAGACGGGTATTACGTCGACACAAGCAAGTCAGATAACTGCTAACAATGCTAAGATAGGTACTGAAACAGATTTATCTGTTACTGAAGGAATGACACTTAAAGCAACTGTTGCAGTGAGTAGAGGTGTTTATACATTAACGTTTACTGTAACTCACGATAGAGTAACAAAAACAGCAAACATAACAATGAGCTAGTCACCCTTAATAGTGTTTAATACTAATTATTATTATGAATATAAAAGAAACATTTGGTAGCTGGATAGCAGAACAAGTTTTCTCTGAACAGAAAGAGATAAAAACTGTTGTTGCAATATATCCTGGTAGATTTCAACCCATGGGAGCTCATCATGCGCAAGCTTTTAAATCTATTCCATTTGATAAAAAATTTATAGCAACATCCAACAAAGTATCTAAACCTAAATCACCATTCAGCTTTGCAGAAAAGAAAAAGATAATATCAGCTTACGGATTAAGTAGCCATTTAAAACAGGTAAAAAATCCATACAAAGCAGAGGAAATATTAAAACGGTATGATTCTGAAACAACTGCTGCAGTATTTGTGGTTGGTAGAAAGGATGCTCAGCGATTAGGTGGTAAATTTTTTAGACCCTGGAAAGGTAAAGCCGAAGTAGGGTACAGAGACGGTGCATACACCTATATAGCACCTCATATTTCAATGAACGTAGCTGGGTACGGTGAGATGTCAGGTACTACACTACGAGCAGTGCTTGGCGATAGGAATCTAGAAGCTTCTAAAAAGAAAAAAATATTTACCAGTATATTTGGTAAACCTAATCTACGAAATTATGACTGGATAGTAAAGAAGTTAGAAAGTTTAAATGAAGGTGTGATTGAGCAATTTATACTAGAGAATGATATTGCAAAATTAATATCTGAAGTATCAAGAACTGGTACTGCTAAATTTTCTGAGGTAGATGATGGACCTTCACATGGGTTTGGTAGCTTAAAATCATACAAAAACGTTCAAAAGAAGGTAGCAGAGAAGATGGGTTGGATGGTGGTAAACCATTTACTAGATTTAGGTGATGGAAAGCCAATTAATGCAAGAGATGATATACCAACACCAGAAGATCATGTTGGTGATACAGCGTATCCACGAGGTCCGGTAGCTGCAGTATCATACTTTCCAGCAGGGGATCAAGGTGTAAGAACTCCAAATAATCAAGTAGATATGTCTCAAAGTGCAGCGTATAGGAAATGGAAAAAGCATATTAAAAATATTGCTACAAATGTTGGAATGCAACTAATTAACTGGTCAGATTCTAAAGCAGCTAACGTTAAGAAAAATGTTCAAGGTGATAAAATTAAGGAACCAAACAGACCGGATAAAGCAATAACTAAAATGGTTAAACAAATTGCTAAAGTTAATAAACCTTCTAGACAAGATAAAAAAGCAACTAAAAATCTTAAAGATTTA
>TARA_R110002072_G_scaffold98488_1_pt1 | contig 42990 bp, 39 predicted proteins | sample TARA_R110002072 | Tara Oceans TARA_R110002072 (sample SAMEA4397118) | marine metagenome | biome: Polar Biome; feature: [SRF] surface water layer (ENVO:00010504); material: water (ENVO:00002006), including particulate matter (ENVO:01000060) such as... | depth 5 m
AGACTATCAGCAAACCGGCGGCCTATTAAAGCCTAATTACTTTCACCAATAGGCAGGCAATAAAAAGCCCGCGCGGAGCGGGCCTGTTAATTCACAGAAGAGGTTCTTTACGCGTTCTTGCGTTTCGCACATCCAAGACCAATGAGTCCAAGCCCAAACAATAGGATCGTGCCGGGCGCCGAAACGGTGTTTCCTGGGATATTGAAAATTATGTTATCGAAGCCAATTCCGCCTTTGTCAGTGTTGTAGATTGATACACCGGCGATATTGTTCAAGAGGGCGCCGCTGTCATCCAAACTTTGAAAACCGATGGCCAGCTCAAGAGGTACAGGGAGATCGTCGAAAGTGCCAAGCAGTGAACCATCGGAGCCCCAAAATTCAATAACCGCCAAACCTAGATCACCCCCAACGTAACCAAAGCCGAATTCTGCTTGCTCGTTGTCAAACAATATTGCAACTGCACCCTCTCCATACGCGTCAAAACCTGCCGCGAACCCTTCAGGCCCCAAACCGCCAAGTACGGTTCCGAAGGAGGGGTCGTCTAAGACAACCAGGTTTTCACCCGCTACCCCACTAACTAAAGTCGGGGCGCCAGTTGGGGTGCCGCTAAGCACATCGGACGTACCCAAGACACTAAGACTCTGCCCCAAAAACTGCTCCGCGAATGAAGCGCCGTCCAAGTCAATGATGCCGTTATAGTTGGTAGCGGGGCCTCCAGTGGCGTGACTATCGAAATCTATTCTACCGTTACCACTTAGATCACCATATTCAGCATCTATGATATAGGCGCTCGCATACCCGGCATTCAAACACCCGGCAAACACAATTCCAGCGATAAATTTAGTGTTCATGGTTTCTTACACCCCTGCTTGATCTATAAAAACCTATAATGAATCGTACCATTTAGCGATAATAATGCAATATACATGCCACACGCTCACCGTCAACTCGTCGGGGTTTTTATTTTTCATATAATTCAATGGCTTGCTTTCGTTAAACAACTTTATCTGGTACTGATCGGAGAATCAACTGGGGCATATATCAACCGATTTGTAAGATTTTCTGACACATTCGGCGTAGTTACCCAAGAGGGTGACACCCGAGTCTCGCTGCTGAATACGCACAACACACCCCAGAAAAGGTGCGCGCACCCCGCTGAGAGCGCGCTCACGTTGAATGCGAACCCGTTTCTAGTTACTCGATTTTGAGTTTACAGTAGCAATCCATAAGTCGAATAGTCAGGGATGAAAGCCTGCAGGTAGCCAATGGCAAGGGCACGACGCATGCAAATCATCTGTGAACGCACCGGCATTGTCCGGCAACTAGCCACACTCTCATGAGCTAATTACAGGCCTGACAACACCTGCGTAGCATCACATTTCCGGTAGCTCGATTACCTCATTTGGGTACCCCCGGGTTATTCCCCTCACCAACGATTGGCCTATTCTCAGAACACGGGTAGGCGTGAGACAACAATCAACCACCCGGGGGTAGCCGTCCACAGGTTTATGGATTGGCATGACTGATAGCATGAAGTGGAGGACGACGTGATGACGATAGAATTCAAACCCATGGTTATCGAAATTTCTGAAGAGGCCTACAAACAAAATTCGGTCTATCGACCCTGGCCCAGGATCCGGGCCAGCAACGCCGGCAACAACCCGACCAGAGTGCCGCTTGGCCAGCTACACGTGCTTAAAAGCGCGCTCAAGGTAGTACCTCGCTGACCTCCTTTCCCAACAAAACCTGGCCTTCCGGCCGGGGCCGTGAACAAAATTCTCACCCCCCCTGTGGCCTGGCAAGATCGCCGTCTGATCCCAGTGCCACCAGCACTCCTTGAGAGTATCCAACAGCCGGCAAAGCGCCACATCTGCCGGCTGAATGCCATTATGCACACCAATCGACACTTTGTTGCAAAATATACTACTCAACAGCAACTCCACACAGAGTTTTTCCTGTAGTATTTTAGTGTGCGACATTTGGGCTAGCCATCCATAAAATCAAACAACAATAAGCCCGAAACCACATCACGTTGACTCTATGAAGAACTGTCTTATCGTCTTGGGAATGCATCGCAGCGGCACATCCGCGTTCACCGGCATTCTAAATCTATTGGGAATTAATCTCGGCACCCAAATGCTGGAAACACAACCCGATAATCCCAAGGGGTTCTTCGAAAACAAATACGTCGTACTGGCCAATGATTGCGTGCTTGAAACGCTTAACACATCCTGGGACGACACCTTTCCATTACCGACCGATTGGCGCAACCGATTCGAGGGAAGCCAACTGCTAGAAGATATTCGTTCCTTTCTACGTACTGAAATTATCGACGGCCAATTGTCTGCGCTAAAGGATCCCCGTTTTTGCAAATTGCTACCACTGTGGTTGCCGTTATTTGAATCTGAAAATATCACACCACATATCGCTCTATTGATTCGCAACCCATTGGAAATCGCTGACTCACTAAATCGCCGGAACAGCTTTTCTACTGAGAAATCATTGATTCTGTGGATGCAGCACATGATCGATGCTGAGCGTAATACTCGGCATTTACCACGCGGTTTCGTCAAGTTCGAATCCCTTCTTGCTCAGACACAGCAAAGCATCGAGCAAGTGTTTAAGAGTGCCTGCCTGGAAAGCCCCCGGTTTTCTGCTGGAAATTCGAAAGAACTATCACAGTTTCTAGATCAGAATATGCGTCACCACGAGGTATCCGAAGGTGAGCTCGATGCGATGTGTCCGAAAGTTGTCGCCGACTATTATCGATTGCTCTGCAAAATCTCGACGCAGGACAGTGCGACTAAGATAGATTATGACGAACTGGACAAACTTACTCGGCAGTTTGAAAGCAGCCAAGCCCTGTTTTACAACCCGGATGTTGTCGGGGAAAAAGCTTCACTGGGGAAGCAACTCGAACCTGCCTGGTATGAGCAAGAGCTGAGGCACATCAAATCAGAGTTTGAAAGAGACAAGATATACCGGGAGTACCGGTATATCGCCAATACGCGTTTTCTCACCGATTTCCATAATCGGGAGCGACCTGCGCTGGAAAGCCAGGTGGGCCAACTGGTTCACACCATCGATGAATTCGTCGGCAGCCCTCCCTGGCGCGTCTATAAGAAGTATCAGGAAACTGTAGAGAAACTATTGCCGGAAGGGACGGCTCTGCGACTTGGCCTGCGACAGATTAGAAACATCATATTCGGCAGTGCGAGCAAACCATCGGCATTCCCGTCGAACACTACACCACAACCAACGCTCGCGCCTGCAAAAGAAACTCAAGATTCGTCAACAGACATAAACAGTTCGGCAGAGAGTATTGTCGACACGACTCCTGATTGGGAGCCTCTGGTATTCCCACACTCAGACGACCCCGCAGTCAGTATTGTTATTCCAGTGTTCAACAACTGGCATTTTACCTTAAAATGTTTGCAGTCCCTCCATCAGCACACTCACGGTAGCTATGAGCTTATCGTCGTCAACAATAATTCAACGGATATCACTCCCGAACTACTGGCCTCAATGAAGGGCATTCGTGTCATTACGAACACGTCCAATGAAGTTTTTGTCAATGCATGCAATCAGGCGGCAAGAGGTGCCCGGGGCAAATATCTCTTAATGCTTAATAATGATACCGAGGTGACAGACGGTTGGCTCGATGCGCTTATGGCGCCCTTTTCGGACCCAGCTACCGGCATAGTCGGCGGAAAACTGGTGTATCCCGACGGCTCACTTCAGGAAGCGGGCGGCGTCATCTGGCGAGATGGTACTGGCTGCAATTTCGGGCATGGAGACGATCCAGAACTTCCGCAATACTCCTATCAAAGGGCTGTCGACTACTGCTCAGGCGCATGCTTGATGATTCCTCGCAAACTATGGGAAGAAATTGGTGGTTTTGACCAGCGCTACGCACCGGCGTATTACGAGGACACCGATTTATGCTTCACCGTTCGGGCAAGGAAATACAAAGTTATCTACCAACCCCGAGCGATCGTTGTCCACTACGGAGGGGCTTCAGCCGGGAAGGAGACGTCTTCAGGTTACAAACGGTTTCAGGAGATAAATCGTCACAAGTTTGTGGAAAAGTGGCAAACGGTTCTGGAAAAGGATCATGTCTTCAGCTCCGAAGGCCTCCTGCACGCCCGCGAGAGAGCTGGCAACAGACATATTCTCATCATTGATCACTATGCCCCCACCTATGATCGAGATTCCGGCTCACTACGCATGTTGAGCATGCTTCAGATTCTGCAAGAAATGGGGTACAAGGTTTCCTTCTGGCCTGATGACCTGGCCTACCACGACAAATACACCGGAAAGCTGCAGGAACTGGGCATTGAAGTCTATTATGGAGAACTCAACTTTGAGGACTTTATAAGGGAGCATGGGCAGGGCCTGGATGCCGTTCTAATGTCTCGACCCGCCACCGCAAAAAAATACCTGCAACTGGTTAAAAAGTACTCCCAAGCACAGACTATCTTTGACACGGTCGACCTGCATTTTGTGCGTGAGCAACGTCGACTGGAGCTGGAGGTCCAACACTGGAAGAACCTCGAATTTTTTCTGGCGGAAGAAAGCGACACCACATTCGTCGTCAGCCCCACTGAAAAAGAAATTCTTGCCCCAGAAGAATTTTCCGACAAGGTTGCCGTGATATCCAATATCCATTCACTGGAAACCTGTGACACGGGATTTGAAGAAAGACACGGTCTAATGTTTATCGGTGGTTTTGCCCATCCGCCCAATGAAGAAGGAATAATCTGGTTCATTGAATATGTTCTGCCGCTAATCCGAAAAAAAATACCCGACATACACTTAACCATTGTCGGCAGTGCCCCCACCCCGAGACTTAATGCACTGGCAACCGATGCTATCGTCGTTACAGGGTATCTAAAAGACGTCTCAGACACCTTTAATGCCAGCAGAGTTTTCGTCTCTCCGCTGCTTCACGGAGCCGGCATAAAGGGAAAAATCGGGCAGAGCTTTTCATATGGCTTGCCCGTGGTGACCACCACAATTGGTGCGGAAGGCATGCAACTCACCGACGGACATAACGCCCTTATATCAGACAGCGAGACTGAATTCGCAAACAAAGTTGTTGAGTTGTATACGGATAAATTTCTCTGGCAAAAGCTTTCCACCAATTGCCGCCAGATCATCAGGGAGCAATTCAGTAAAGACACCATCCGCGCTGCACTGGCACAGGCCCTAACAGGCAAAAAGTCTACGCCATCAACGCCTGCTGGCACTCGTCCTGTTATAGTGCATTGTCACCTTTTCAAGAATGCCGGCAGCACACTGGATTGGAGCCTGCAGCGACAGTTTGGATCAAGCTTTGTAGATCACCGGGATGACGACAATATGCGTCAGGGGGCCCCATATCTGGGGGACTATCTTGAGAGCCACAAAAACCTGTCAGCCATTTCGAGCCATCATGTGCGATTTCCGCTGCCAAACTCCGCCGGGATTCAAATACACCCCATCATCGCGTTACGTCATCCCACCGACCGGGCCCGTTCGGTTTATGATTTTGAGCGACGTCAGGATGCTGATACACCCGGGGCCATTCAGGCAAAGACGTTATCGTTTTCTGAATATATTCAATGGCGTATGCGACCAGAGGTGAGCTCTACCATCCGCAACTTCCATTGCGGGTTTTGTACCAGCACATTTGAAACACAGATAGGCGAAGCCGAATATTTGGAAAGCGTAGCACTACTCACTCAAATGCCATTAATGGTCATCGTAGAGCGTTATGACGAGAGTATGTTGTTACTGGAAACGCACCTTGATAAGTATTTTCCAGGGATAGACCTGTCGTATATTCGGCAGAATGAAACTTCAGGGCGAAATGAACTCCTTGAGCACCGCGTTGCAGCTGTCTATAAAGAATTAGGGCCCACCCTGACTTTGGAGTTTCGTGATAAAAATCAATGGGATATGAAATTGTACGAAGACGCACAGGCCATATTTGCCGAGCGTCTGGGGAGCCTGGGCAGGCTCGAAGCCCTGCTGGATGACCTTCGGTTACGCTGCAATTTGCTCTCTGAAAATTAGCCAACACCAGAGGCTTCCAGCAATAACTCGGACTACAAGTCAAAAGACAAACTTTTCCTCGTTCTAACCGGAATATAAACTGAAAAGCAGTCCTTAGTAGGTTGCGATTGTCTTTATCTCCTCACATCTCTACCTCCAGACTGGATTCCATATGTTGAAGGCCACGGCCACCCTGACATCACTCACATTATTGACTTGTCTGTTTTCGATAACGTTCATGTGGGGCTGTTCCAACAGCAATGATAATGACTCTACAGTGCTTTGACCCAAAGGCCCCACAATAAGAATCAGAAAATCAACCCTCCTTCCTTTTAGAATGTAAATACTAATTTAATCTGGCCTAATGGATATGCAAGCGTGCTCGTATGGCAACACAAGTCGAGCAACAGAATAAAATAAATCCACGGGTGTTTTTATCAGGGGCAATTTGGTGGGCACTTTCGATCTAAAACATCACGCTCTATCCCAGTCACGCGCTGTGCGCCGTAAGCTGGGGATTGCGCCGTTTGCACCACCGGAAACACTGGTGCAAGAAGAAGCGGGGATTCATGTCGGCATATCGCCCGACTTGGTCGCTGCAGCCAGGCACGCCAGTGCCGTTATGGCTGAAAAATATCGATTGTGGTGGCACGGTGGTCGCTTCGCGGTGTGGGATCATTACAAATGCTACTACTTTACCGTCGCGGTAGGTGGAGGCAACACGCTAAAAGCCCAGTATAAAACCATGGTAAACGAACTCTACGACGAGATAGACTGGATTAACCACGTACGTTTTTTCTTTCTCGAAGAATCTTCCGGTGAGCCCAAGTGGGAAAGCCCTGAGCAATCGCTACGGCAGAACTTTATCGTGCCTCTGGCACAAAAACTGGTCAAGACCAGAGGAGTACGTGCCCTTGCCCAGGAATTAAAACTCGACTCTACGGCAGACCTGGATGACATCATAGATCGCCTGGTTTCTACACTCGTTAATCCGATCAATATGACCGACGTGGGGCTCGCCTTACAAGCAAAGAATCGCCCGCTAGCCCTGAGACGTGCCCATGCAGAGGCACAGCGCTACCAGACAGATATTGAGGACAAGCTCGGGGCAACGATGGAATTTCACTACATCATTAGTGGCATCGGGAAAAACGGAACCCTGGGCGCGCTCGAACCCTACATGCGGGAATTGAGCAAAAAAGTTCCTGGAGCCATGGTTCTCAAACGTGGACCAAAAGCACTGCGGATAGCACTGAACCGAGGCGTATTAATTAATGGGGAGCGTATATCCCTGATTGTCTCGGGAAACTTGAAACTGCGAGCACTGGGACGATTTGAAATGGCAGAGTCTGCAGATTTTGAGCAAACTGTCATGGAAACTCCCTTGCGCATGCTGCGTGAAACGTACGAGATAGCGCAGAAGGTCTACATCTTTGCCGATGAAAAATCGCTGTACTTCGAAGAAACAAAATTTAAATATTCAGAGCAGGGCAATATTCTCTATAACAAGGCAGAAACACGGGAGGGCGAAGAAAAAAATGGTGCTCATATGCTGCTTCTTCACGGCTTCATGGGCTTGTTTAGCTTCACCAATTTCCTCGTCCGCTTACCCAGTGCCTGGACTGTGTCGGCAATGCACAGAGGGAGCTATGCAAAGACCCTGGAGAATGACGATATTTTTCCTCACTATGCACGGGTGTTACGACAGGCAATGTTGGACATATGGAATCGAGGCCGCCCAGTGCCTATCGCAGGGCACTCTATCGCGGGGGTGATTATAGACCACCTACTCCTGTCATTGATCGATAACCACGACGCTCCCATCACGCCTTACGAAAAACTGCGCGGAAGTAATCGCAAGCTGGTAGACGCATTACGCGCCAGTGGCATTATCAGCCTGGCAACCTGGGCCCCGCCAGATGGGCTGCATACCAGGAAGAATATAAAATCAATTGCATCCTATTATCGCAAAAAAGAGGCACTAGACTATTCTGGGTTTTCCCGCGTATACCATCGACAAAACGAAGCGCTCATCACGACAGAAGAAGCAACAGTTAGTCAGAAAAACAACCTTTCTACGCTGGATCGTTTTCTACAAACGCCTATCGCTGAGCCATTAGTTGGCAGTCTCAACCGCCTGATGCGCTCCTTACTGAACAACAAAAAAGTACAGCAAAAAATACTGAACGCAAACAGCCCCTACGTCCTGAGATTGGTCGGTAATCGCCTATTGAAAACGGCCTCCTTCTACGGACTGTGCAAAGAGATCAACGCGGCCATGCACGCGCCTGTCATGTACCAGGAACGTCATCTCAAAGCGCTTGACATCATTCTGGCATACGATATTCCGTACTTGAGTGTCGTCCACGAAGACGACTTTCTGGTTTCCGCCAAAAGACATCAGGAAGAACACAATTATCTGATCACCCATCGTAGAAAGAAAGAAGGTACGGACAAAGCAGGCGCCGCCGTTGCAACAACCCGCTACATCAAACTAAAAAGGGTAAAGGAAGAAATGCCGCTGGACCCTCTCAATCCGCATTTGATGATTATGGGAACCTCCAGAGAAGGAAATGCACTGGCGCGACAGGTTACAACTGCCATGACTCGCTTCGTAAACGAAAACATCGACCGGGCAAGCAAAGGTGGCAAAATGAAGCCTCTTTCCAGCGTGAAAAAGTGGATGCGGAAAAATGGTCCCAAAACTAAAAAGTCTAAAGCCAAGGTAGCCTAAGGGCTTGGACTGGACATATGATATCGGTAAAGTAAAAACATAACACAGGAGATAGACCCCCGTGGCTAATGAATTCAGTATCGGCAGTTTCTTCGTTCGGTGGTTGTTCGCTATTGCCTTGGTCTTTAGCACCTACAACCCGACAGGTTATTCCTATGCAAGCTGGATCATCGGTGCAGGTACAGACATTGGTCCGTTGATAGCACTGGCAGGTGTAGCGCTGCTGATTGCCTGGATCGTTTTCCTACGAGCAACCTTTATGTCTCTTGGTGTACCTGGAATCGCGCTCGGCGCAGCGCTGTTTGCCTGCATCATTTGGCTATTGGTCGACCTCGGCCTACTCAGCCTGGATTCAACCGGCGCGCTGTCCTGGGTTATCCTACTGGTGCTGTCCATCATGCTCGCAGCGGGTATGTCGTGGTCACATATTCGACGTCGACTGACGGGCCAGTTCGATGTGGACGAAAAAGACAACTAAACAATGCGGGCCATTAGTCGCTGAAGGGGTTAGGTTTTGTCCGCAAAAAGCACTTTGACATTAGATACAGCCTGGGCTTTCTGTGCGCTTTGCTCTGCCTGCTTGTTCCACAAATGGTCGTAGCGAACCTGATGATCGTCAAAACCACTGACGGCGGTACTCAGCAGCAAACTGATACTCTCGCAGTCCAGAGCATCGCAATAACGCGTTAAATCTTCCAGTAATTGATGTATTTCACTGAGCGGCAAGGATTCATCTTCGGCACGCATGATCATCGGATGCCCTGTTCCGGTAACATTGGTCCCCAAAAGCAGCTCCTCATGTAACTTTTCTCCCGGACGCAATCCAATAAATTCGATGTCAATGTGATCTTCAGAGTGCTTGTCCTGATTGGCCTCGTGTCCGCTTAATCTGATCATGCGCTTTGCCAAATCCACTATATGAACCGGCTCTCCCATATCCAACACAAAAACATCGCCTCCGGTACCCATGGCACCGGCCTGCAGCACCAATTGCGCTGCCTCGGGAATACTCATGAAATAGCGGGACACATCAGGGTGAGTAACGGTGACAGGGCCGCCACTTTCTATTTGCTGCCAGAAAAGCGGCACCACGGAGCCGGAAGAGCCCAATACATTTCCAAATCGCACCATACAAAATCGCGTTGCGGTCTCGCCTTGAGCCAAACCTTGTAAAATCATTTCAGCAAGCCGTTTTGAGGCTCCCATGATATTCGTGGGTCTCACTGCCTTGTCGGTGGATACTAGTACGAAAGTCTCCACACCAGACTTGCGCGCGGCCTCAGCCGCATACCAGGTGCCAAATACATTATTTGCAACTCCCTCGGCGATGTTGTACTCAACGAGTGGCACATGTTTATACGCAGCTGCGTGATACACCGTATTAACTTCAAAGGTCCGGTAAATACTCTCGAGGCGGGTTTGGTCTTGCACAGACCCCAGCAGTGCGATGAGTTCTACCTCTGACTCGAGACCCACCATGGTATCGCGTAGCTCTCGCTCGATGCTGTAGAGGGCAAACTCGGAGTTATCCAGCAGAATTAATTCTTTGGGATGCGACAACATGATTTGGCGACACAGTTCCGAACCAATGGAACCACCGGCCCCGGTCACAACAACCACTTTATCGGTGATACAACGCTCGATTAATTCAGGGTGAGGCGGCACAGGTTCCCTGCCTAGAAGATCATCGAGGTCAATATCCCTGATCTGGTTAACGCTGGCTTCACCGGCTAACAGCTCACTGATGGTCGGAACAGTTCGCACATGCACAGGAAAACCAACAAGAGAATTGATGATTTCCTTTCGCCGCTCTGGCGATGCCGAAGGAATGGCCAACAGTACCTGAGTAATGTCGTGTTGGAGGATCAACTGCTCCATATCCTCAGGCCGGGCAACCTGCAGGCCATTAATAACTGAGCGCTGGAGATGGCGGTCATCATCTACAAATACCACTGGATGGTGCTGATCACCATGATGCAAGGCATGCAGCAATTGCCGGCCTGATTGACCGGCGCCGTAGATAATCACATTCTCCGACATAGAACGTAATCTCGCGTGGTAGTAAGCCCGCACCACCAGACGGGTACCGCCGAGCCCGAGCAGCAGCAATGCAAAATAAATAAAGGGTGTGGACCTGGGTACATGTGCCTGGGCGAAAAAAACCGTCGCGCCGAGTATCAGCGTTGAGTAACTGACCGCAGTAAGAATGGCCCATATCGCCTGATGACCCAGGAAACGGATGACAGCTCGATACAATCCCAGCCGTAAGAAAAACAATGCGCTGGCCAGTATGGTTGCAATGCCGCAGGCAATTTCAACAGGGCCTAAATGAAAATCCAAATGGCCATAGCGCAGCGCAACGGCCGACCACATCGCCACGGCAACATACACCATATCCAGGGACAACAGACATGCCTGCTTGATATTGCGCGGGAGTTCGATGACTTTTTCAAGGATCTCCCGGCCACCAGCAATTAAGCCGAAAACAGAACGAGATAAAAATCTGCCATTACGATTCAGCAAGTCCCCTCCTATTCTCAGCAGCTGATACAGGCACAGTGTGCACACATCCATAAGCGCCCAATAGGCTTAAATACTACTCCAACCGGCCAATCTCCGCTATGCCCCAAAGGAGGGGAAGGTATGCCAAAATTACCAAAATTGGGCTGTACTGAGGCCATAACTGTGCCGCCCACGCGAAGGGCAGCAGCCATACCAGCGTTATCACCACCAAAAGTAAATCGACCTTCAAGTGCGACCCCCAGTATCGACTCAACCGTTGATAAGCGTGTAGCCTGTGAGGCTGGGTAAATGCTTGGCCTGTGCGAATTCGCCACATCAGCGTCCAACTGGCATCGGCGACGAATACGGCTAGTAATATGAGCCAACACAAGGGGTTGAGTTGACCCTGCACGCCACCGAGGATAGCCAGGGCTGCCAACAAAAATCCGGTGGGGATGCTCCCCGCATCGCCCATGAAAAGCTTGGCAGGCGGCCAATTCCAGACGAGAAAGCCACCGTGGGCTGCCGCCAGTAAAAGACAGAACTGTGCGTAGTGCTCCTCATGCCCAGCCCCCGATGACAGCAAGGCGGCGCAGCCACAGGCAAGTATAGTTTGAATAGCCACCAGCCCGTCAATGCCGTCCATAAAATTGAACAAATTGAGCGACCATAGCATTATCAAAGCCGCCAGCGGCATCAGCGTCCAGGCGAGCACGGGCGATTCTGTCATCCCATCACGTAACAGTGTCACCGCTATCAACAGGCAAACCAAACTGTATAGACCGAGCCGCAGACGGACAGACAAACGCCAAAGATCATCAATGATGCCCAACGCCATCAGCAAGACAGCCGCGACGACTAACAAGGTGTAAGATTCACCCCACCCACCGTATAACCATGCCGAGAGCACCAAGCCCAAGATAAATGCGGTAAACAGTGCCACGCCACCCCCGTGGGGAGTCGGGGTAGAGTGCGAACTGCGGTCGTTGGGTATATCAACTATTTGTCGCAATCGGGCAAATCGCAGGTAGCACCCCACTAGTAAAATAGAGAATAAAATAGTGAGTCCTACCGAGGTCATCGGCGGGGTCTCGGCGCAGAAATTAGTTGCTCAATCACATCCTCGAGCCTGACTTTGGGCCGCCAGGTCGTCGCGGCTAAAAGCGCCGCACTACTGTATAGCTCCGTACCAAAAATTTTGTCATGGAAAGATTCGGCAGACTGCGGCGCGGTAAAATCCAACAGCCACGTACCCAGTTGCCACCCCCACGCAGGTAACCAGGCAAGCCCCTTATCCTTGCCTGAAGCATCGCGCAATAGGTCGTAAATGTTCTGCGTGCTGTAACTGTCGGCACCACACGCTATCCATGTGCGTATCCCCGACAGAGGAGCTCGGGCGATGACACATAGCAGGTCACTCAGATCCTCTAGCGAGATCATGGAGCGGCACCCACCGGCTGGCGGTCTGGGTAGCCCCATACGGACTCCCTGGGCGAGTTGCCGCAGACTTCCTTTTACACAAGCCCCGTATACCAGCGCGGGGCGCACTATGACTATCGACATGGGGTCATTTCTAAATTCTTCACGGAGCGCGCGCTCAGCCTGCCACTTTGATAATCCATAAGCATCTGCGGGCATTACACAGTCATTCTCCGCGCGAACAACAGGCTCAGTGGCAGGGCCCATTGCTTTAACACTACTCAAGAAAATAAAACAGCGGGCTCCCGCGGAGGATGCCATTCGAGCGAGCCGCAGGGTCGCATCACGGTTCAAGGCCGGGTAAGCAGAGTCTGGCGCGCGCTGATGTGCGACCCCCGCCAGGTGAAATACCACCTCCACGCCTTGCAACATGTTCGCATCAGGATCTTTATGCGCAAGGTCAAAACCCACTGTTGGCGCGCCGCTATTCAAGGGCGCACCACTTTTACTCAGCGCCACAACTGTGTCGCCCTGCACTTCAAGCTGGTGACAAAGCTGGCGCCCAATGAACCCGGTAGCGCCACTGACAAAACATTTCACGATTTAAAGTCACTGTAGTAAAAAAAGGAGGCTAATGCCCCCCTAATAATACGGATGCGGTAGGCTTATTCCAGTGTTATTAACGTTCGGTTCATGTCGAGTGTGGATTGCCCGATACCCTTAACTTCGGTGAGTTCCTCTACCGACGCAAAGGGTCCATAAGCCTCACGATAACGCACTATTTCCGACGCACGCGCCTCACCGACTCCCTTGAGAGTAGCGGCCAGCGTTGGCGCATCGGCAGTATTGATATTCACCGCCGCCAACTGCGGCATTGCTGCGGATTCCTGCGCATAAACCGATGGACTGCCCGCTAGCATACTGGCAGCGAATACCAGCATTAGGGTCAGTGCAAAAAAAATGCTCCGAGGCTTCATACAAAGAATTTCCCGGCCTGCTAATCCAGACCGAAAATGACGTGGGTTAAGGTAGTTATAGTTCATAATGAGATCTCCATTTCAGTTAACTGCGTCCTTGCAGGCATCCGTACTGGAGAAGAGTCTAGCAGTGACCTGGGTATTAGGTGTTAATCAGCTCGCATTTGATGTCACGCCGCTAACCCCACCTCCCGATTCACACGTTGCAACGCCGCCAGAGGGTCCGTTGCCGCTGTGATCGAGCGGCCGATCACAAGATAGTCCGAGCCCATCGCCAAAGCATCCGCCGGCGTCGTTACACGACGCTGATCTGCTGCATCGTCACCGCTCAGGCGGATGCCTGGTGTGACCAGACAAAATTCAGAGCCGTGCACTTGCCGCAGTGCCGTCGCCTCCAGCGCGGAACACACTACCCCGTCCAGACCGCTGTCGGCAGCCAATGCCGCCAGACGCAAAACACGCTCCTGCGACAGCTCGGTATAACCCATTTCCCGCAATTCTTCGTCTGATGTGCTCGTCAGCACTGTTACTCCAATTAAGAGGGGCTTTTGGGCAAAAGTCGCTAAGGCCTCACCAGCCGCTTCCATCATTCGTCGCCCGCCACTGACATGCACATTGACCATCCACACACCCAATTGGGCCGCTGCGCGAACCGCCCCTGCGACTGTATTGGGAATATCGTGAAATTTGAGGTCGAGAAATACCTCATAATCGAGCTTTTGTAGTTGTTCGACCAATGCGGGACCACTGCTGGTAAACAGCTCCTTGCCCACCTTTAACCGACACAAGTCCGGGGAAAGGCGCTGTGCCAAATCGAGTGCCAACGATGCCTCGGGATAATCTAGCGCAACGACAACCGGCGCCGTCACGAACCCCTCGCGGCCGAGGACTCATCGCGCAATTTACGCACTTCTACCTGCGCCTTTTCCAATTGCCGTTTGCAGCTACCCAGCGAGGCTCGAGTTCGCACCAGGATGACCGAAGAAACAAACATGCCCAGCATCCCACCTAGCGCAAAAGCCAACAATATCCAAAGTGCCAGACTTCGTGGCTCAAACGTGTAAACGAGCAGATCTAGCGGAATCGGTATTTTGTTTTGCAAGGCAAACAGCACACCCACACCCAATGTTACCAGTAGGACAAGAGCTGTCAGGAGATTGCGCAGAAGCTTCATTTGATCGTCCAGTTCGCGTAAAAAATTAAAAAAAAACGGTATGACCTATGGATCATACCGTCTGAGTTAGGCAGGACAAGTCTAGAGCCCCATTTGCAGCCCAAAATTTACCCGCTCACGCAAATCTTTTCCGGGCTTGAAATGGGGAACATATTTTCCAGTGAGCTCAACAGCGTCGCCCGTTTTAGGGTTGCGGCCACGCCGGGGCTCGCGAAAGTGCAACGAGAAACTGCCAAAGCCACGAATCTCAATTCGCTCGCCGCTAGAGAGCGACTGTGACATGTGCTCAAGAATCGTTTTAATGGCCAGTTCCACATCTTTGGAAGACAACTGGCTCTGCCGGGACGCGATTGTCTCGATCAGTTCACTTTTGGTCATACAACCCCCTTGCCGAGGTGTTTTTATGGGTCGTGATTATTGAAAGGGTATTGTGTACTCTGTAGTCAATTTTCGCAAGTTGTTATTTTATAACGGAAAAGTCGGATTTTGGCCAACGACTCCTCGGTACCGAACACCGCCCAAAAAAAGGCCCACCAGAAGTGGGCCCTTTTCGATGCGATGCCATGCGGTTACCCGCTACTATTTATCGCTCATTTGCGCTTTGATAAGATCACCGATCGTACCGGGCGAGGCTGTTTCCTGTTCCGAGTCTTTCAGGGACTTTACAGCCTCCTTCTCATCTTCGAAGTCCTTCGCCTTGATAGACAATGACAGCCCACGGTTCTTACGATCAACCGAGATAATCTTGGCTTCCACTGATTCGCCGACCTTGAAGGAATTGCGCGCGTCTTCAACCTTTTCGCGACTGATGTCAGAGGACTTCAGAACACCTTCAACTTCCTCTGCCAGCTTGATCAGGACCGATTTGGCATCGACCTCTATAACCTCACCAGTGACGATGGCGCCACGATCATTTTCCGCAACGTAGTTACTGAAAGGATCATCTTCCAATTGCTTCACGCCCAGCGAAATCCGCTCACGTTCAGAGTCGATAGACAGAATAACCGTTTCAATCTCATCGCCCTTCTTGTAATTGCGAACAGCCTCTTCACCAGTCTCATTCCAACTGATATCCGAGAGGTGCACCAGGCCATCGATGTTGCCTTCCAGACCGATAAAAATACCAAAGTCTGTGATGGACTTGATGCTCCCGGAAATTTTATCGCCCTTGCCATACTGCGAGCCAAAAGCATCCCACGGATTTTGCTGACACTGCTTGATACCCAGTGAAATACGACGACGCTCCTCGTCAATGTCGAGCACCATCACTTCCAACTCATCGCCCAGGTTGACGATCTTGGAAGGATGCACGTTCTTATTCGTCCAATCCATTTCGGAAACGTGTACCAGGCCTTCAACACCTTCTTCCAGCTCGGCGAAACAGCCGTAGTCGGTAAGGTTGGTGATCTTAGCCTTAACGCGGCTTCCTTCGGGGTAGCGGCCGGTAATCTCCAACCAGGGATCTTCTCCCAGTTGCTTCAAGCCCAGAGAGACGCGATTGCGCTCACGATCAAACTTGAGAATCTTGACATCGATTTCCTGGCCCACTTCGACAATTTCGGAGGGGTGCTTAATGCGCTTCCAGGCCATGTCAGTAATGTGCAACAGGCCGTCAACGCCACCGAGATCGACAAATGCGCCATAGTCGGTCAGGTTCTTAACGATACCTTTGACAGACATGCCTTCCTGCAGAGATTCCAGCAGGGCATCACGCTCGACACTGTTGGCCGCTTCCATCACGGCGCGACGTGAAACAACAACATTGTTGCGCTTCTGGTCTAACTTGATGACTTTAAACTCGAGTTCCTTGCCTTCCAGGTGCACGGTTTCGCGCACCGGACGTACATCCACCAAAGAGCCTGGGAGGAACGCACGTATCGTATTGATATCCACGGTAAAGCCACCTTTGACCTTGCCATTGATAATTCCGGTAACCACCTCGTTAGCCTCGTGGGCAGCTTCCAGGTCTTTCCATGACTCGGCACGCTTGGCTTTTTCGCGCGACAGCTTGGTCTCGCCAAAGCCATCTTCCACGGCTTCCAGAGCCACCTGTACTTCGTCACCGATGCTAAGGGCACAATCTCCATTGGCATCTATAAACTCTTCACGGGGGATAACGCCTTCGGATTTCAGACCCGCATGGACAGTGACCCACTCGTTATCGATATCGATTACCACGCCAGTGACAATAGCACCGGGCTTCATATCGACGGTTTTCAGACTCTCTTCAAATAGTTCGGCGAAGGATTCGCTCATTAGACATTACCTGTAAATATTGATCGCGACAGTTACCTGCCTCTACCGCGCCCCCAGCCGGCTCGGGTCATCCATAATAAGCTGCCTTCCCAACCCTGACTGGGTTCGACCAGGAAAACAGCACTTAAAGCCATTTCGAAGGAGTTCATCGCCGATGGCGACTAAATGAACCCCTTTTTCTTCACCTCGAGCATTACCTGCGCAAACACATCGCTGATGGGAGTGGCGCTGCTGTCGATGACAATGGCGTCTTCCGCGGGAACGAGAGGGGAAATTTCGCGACTGCTGTCGCGGGCATCTCTCTCCTTTATGTCCTCAAGAAGGCGCGGGAGATTAACATTTCGCCCCTTTGCAATCAACTGCTTATAGCGTCGTTCAGCACGTTCAGTGGCACTGGCGGTCAGGAACAACTTAAGGTTCGCATCACAAAATACCACGGTACCCATATCGCGCCCATCGGCCACTAGCCCAGGGGGTCGTTTGAATTCGTGCTGGCGCTGCAGCAAAGCCGCGCGCACGGCAGGAATAGCGGCCACAGTGGAGGCACCACGCCCGCCCTCCTCGGTGCGAATGTCACCGCTAACATCTACACCCTTATAGGCCACCAGGATTTCGCCATTTGACGCCGCCGAGAAGACAACATCGAGGTGCCTCGCGACCTCGCTGACCGCCGGGTGATCATCCCAACTGACACCCTCAATCAAACAGGCCTGGCCGGTAACGCGATAGAGGGCTCCACTATCCAAAAGGTGCCAGCCAAGATGCTTCGCCAGCATATAACTGATGGCGCCCTTCCCCGCCCCTGAAGGGCCATCGACCGTTATTACTGGTACGCCGCTCACCACCCGCTATCCTGCCTCAACACTGATTTGCAGACCCAGACGTCGCGCCAGACCCTGAAAACCGGGGAAAGAAGTCGCGACATGGTCACAGTTCAACACCGTAATTTCTGCCTCTGCCCGCACTGCGGCAACAGCAAAAGACATCGCAATACGGTGATCCTGATAAGTCTCGACAACACCCCCACCGAGGGTGCCGCCCTCGATGATAATGCCATCCCCCAGCACTTCATTCTGTATGCCCAAAGTACTTAAACCTTCTGCCATCGCAGCAATGCGATCGCTTTCTTTCACACGCAGTTCTTCGGCACCACGCAATACGGTACGTCCCTGGGCGCATGCTGCAGCGATAAACAATACCGGAAATTCGTCAATAGCCAGTGGTACCTGGTCTGCCGGTATTTCTATGCCTTGCAATATTGCGGAACGCACACGAATGTCTGCAACCGGCTCTCCACCGACTTCACGCCGGTTTTCAAGCGTGAGATCAGCACCCATCATTTTCAGTATATTGATAACTCCGGTACGGGTGGGGTTGATGCCCACGTGGGTTAGCAACACATCAGAGCCCGGTGCAATACTGGCCGCCACCAGAAAAAAAGCGGCAGAGGAAATATCGGCCGGCACGTCAATATCGCAGGCTTGCAAGGCACCTCCACCCTGCAGGGAGATCACACCTGCGTCAGTCTGCACCGGGTAACCAAAACCACGCAGCATCCGTTCGGTGTGGTCGCGGGTGGGCGCCGGCTCGGTAACGGACGTGCGGCCCTCACTGTACAAACCCGCCAGCAACACGCAGGATTTCACCTGGGCGCTTGCCATCGGCAGATCATAGTGAATGCTCCGTAGTTTACGTCCGCCCTCTATATTCAATGGTGGCCGGCCTCCCTCAGTCGAGCGGATGCTAGCGCCCATTGTTGTCAGAGGATCAATAACGCGGCCCATGGGACGACTGCACAAGGATGCATCACCGGTCAGCTCGGTGCTGAACGCCTGCCCCGCCATCAGACCACACAGCAAACGCATACCAGTCCCGGCATTCCCCAGGTCCAGGGGCTCAGCGGGTGCACGCAGTCCGTGCAGTCCCACTCCGGTGATCATAACATTCCCTTGAGACGGTCCTTCTATTTCAACCCCCATCGCTCGAAATGCTGCCAACGTTGCCAGCGCATCCTCACCCTCCAGAAATCCACTAATTCGGGTCATGCCCTGCGCCAGAGCACCCAGCATTACACAGCGGTGAGAAATGGACTTATCGCCCGGAACCCTGGCTTCCCCTGTCAGGACTCCGCCGGGCACTAATTTAAATTGCATACATGACGCCTTAGGAAGGTTTCGACTCGCCGCGCTGAGCCAGTAGCTCGGCGAATTCGTCGCGGGCTAGCTTAGCCCGGTTGAAACTGTCAAGTAACTCGCCAGCATTTTCATTCTGTACCGCAGCGCGCAACCGCTGCAGATGTTCGCTGAACAAATCAATGGAATCAAGTAGAGCGCTTTTATTGGCAAGGGCAATGTCACGCCACATGAGTGGGTCGCTTGATGCGATGCGGGTAAAATCTCGAAACCCTCCCGCGGCGCAACGAAAAATCTCGTCGCTGTTCTCGCAAGACGACAGGGCATCTACCAAGGTATAAGCCAGCACATGCGGAAGGTGGCTAGTTGCCGCCAGCACGGCGTCGTGTTGCTCCACCGTCATATCCACGACATCTGCGCCGGCACTCTTCCACATGGTTCGCACCAGTTCGATCGCCGCCGCGTCATTGCCTGCAACCGGCGTCAGGATTACCCGGTGATCAACGAACAGATCAGCACTGGACGCATCGACACCACTGTGCTCCGATCCAGCGATCGGATGCGCTAAAACAAGTTGTGCAGGCATGGCACCAGCCACCTCAATGGCAGTATCGCGCAGGCTGCCCTTTACGCTGGCGACATCAGTGACAATCGGGCCACCGGGCCGGTCCGACAATTTAGGGAGAATCTGCTCCAGCATCCTTGAAGCCGTTAGCGTGGGCGTACAAATAACCAGGATGTCTGCTCGCTCTATCGCTTCATCCAGATCGAGCGTGAACTCATCGATAACACCCAGCTCCACACCGCGGTGCAGGGACGGCTCGCGAGGGCCGTAGCCAATGAATCTTTCGCAGAAGCCACTGCGACGCAACGCCCTGGCCAAAGATCCACCAATAAGCCCCAGACCAACAATGACGATATTGCCTGTCGCGTAAGTCACTTTGATCCTAAAGCAGCGCCTGGGGATAGGACCCCAGGGGTTTCAACATAATGGCCTGCTCCTCGAGCTCGGTCATAATCGCAGCAATTTTGGTGTCGTGTAAATGACCTTCAAACTCGATAAAAAAGACATACGCCCACTTTTCGGTACGCGAGGGCCGGGTATCAATTCGCGTCAAACTGACATCACCCCGCCGGAAGGGCTCAAGGAGGGCAAACAATGCGCCTGGCTTGTTACGACTCGAAACAATAATGGAGGTCTTATCGCTTCCACTGGGCGCTACCTCTTCGCGGCCAATAATGAGAAATCGGGTGGTATTATCGATATAGTCCTCTATGTGTGTCGACAATTTCTCCAGTTGATATATCTCCGCTGCCATATCCCCGGCCACTGCGGCTACCCCAGGCATCTGCGCTGCCATGCGGGCCGCCTCTCCATTACTGCTCACGGCCTCGCGCTCAACCTGCGGCCACTGCTTGTCCAGCCAGCTCCGACACTGCCCGAGCGCCTGCTGATGAGCACAAATGCGGGTAATCTTTTCTTCCGAAGTGTTCGGCGCTACCAGCAAATGCAGCCCAATTTTCATCTCCACCTCGCCTGAAATTTTCAGAGGCGAATCCATGAAGATATCCAGTGTGTGGCTAACCATACCCTCTGTTGAATTTTCGACAGGCACCACACCGTAGTTGCACTCGCCCGACTCAACCTGCGTGAACACAGCATCTATCGTTGTTTGCGGCACACAGACTGCCGCATGACCGAAATGCTTCACGGTCGCAGCTTGTGTATATGTGCCCTCGGGACCGAGGTAGGCAACTTGAAGTGGTTTTTCCAGGGCGAGACATGCAGACATTATCTCGCGAAAGATATGCGCCATCGTAGTGCCATCCAATGGACCGCTATTACGACTGATGATGCGCTGCAATACCTGTGCCTCGCGCTCCGGTCGGTAGAATATAACCTCTGCCCCGGTTTCCCCGCGCTCGTGCGCAGCCACCACTTCCGCAAGCTTTATCGCGGCCACGCGCTCCGCACACTGTGCTCGGCGATTGATTAGTGTCTGGATTTCCTGGTCGAGGGCATCAATGTCCGCCCTGACCTTTTCAAGGTCTCTTGTATCAGACATATGCTGTCACTCAAGCGTTGCGTTGTTCGAATTCCTGCATGAATGCAACCAGTGCATCTACAGCTACTTCGCTCACGGCGTTATAGAGGCTGGCGCGCATTCCTCCCACCGAGCGATGCCCTTTAAGATTTAACAATCCCGCCGCCTCGGACTCCTGTAAAAACAGTTTATCCAGATTTGAATCCGCCAGAATGAACGGAATGTTCATCAGCGATCGAGAGGAAAGCTCCACCGGGTTGGCGTAAAAAGAACTGGTATCGATTGCCGTATACAACTTCTGAGCCTTGCGCCGATTTACCGTCTCCATTGCAGACAGCCCCCCTTGGTCCCTTACCCAGCTAAACACCAAATCCGCGAGGTAAAGCGCAAATGTGGGCGGAGTGTTGTACATGGAGTCATTGTCAGACGCCACCTGCCAGTTCAGCATGGCCGGGCAAAGCGTATGCGCACTACCGAATAAATCACGCCGAACGATCACTAATGTCAGCCCGGCGGGGCCGATATTCTTCTGGGCTCCGGCATAGATCACGCCAAAATCTTCAACCCTGATTGGTCGCGACAGGATAGTGGAAGACATGTCGGCCACAATTGGGGCGCCTGTCTGCGGTACCCAGGAGAACTCCACTCCACCTATCGTTTCATTGGGTGTGTAGTGAAGATAGGCCGGGTCGTCACCGAGGGTCCAATCTGACTGCGCCGGAATAGTGCAGAAGTTGGTGTCCTGCGAACTGGCGACCACATTAACGTCACAGTAGCGCTGCCCCTCGGCTATCGCCTTTTTTGACCACTGTCCGGTATTCGCATAGTCGGCACTACCCTTGTCGCCCAAAAGGTTGAGCGGCACGGCGGAAAATTGCGTGCTGGCGCCACCTTGCAGAAACAGCACGGCATATTCATCGGGGATGCCCAACAGCTCACGCAACGTCTGTTCGGCGTGCTCGACTACGCCGACCACTTCGGGGCTTCGGTGACTCATTTCCATCAGAGACAGGCCGGTGCCATGCCAGTCCAGCATGTCATCGCGAGCGATCTCCAGCACAGGTTCCGGCAAAGATGCCGGTCCGGCACAAAAATTATAACGGCGCGTCATGAACTTACGTCCTTGTGAGTGTATGCATGCATGCTAGTCGGTCGCACCATCTTCTGAACCGTTATCGATATCCGCCCCACCATCGGCGTCTATATCACTTTCGGCATCGGGCACTTCAGCGGGCTCTTCAATCCGCGCAACGCCTACCAAACCTTCATCGCCCTTAGTGCGAATAACTCGCACGCCCTGCGTATTGCGACCCAGCACAGAAACTTCATCAGTGCGCGTACGGACCATAGTGCCCTGGTTTGAAATCAGCATTAACTCATCACCTGAGAACACCTGCACAGCACCAACCAATTTGCCGTTGCGCTCACTGGTAGACATGGCAATCAACCCCTTGCCACCGCGTCCTTTTGTGGGGAAGTCAGCGATTGGTGTGCGTTTGCCATAACCATTCTCACTTACCGTCAGCACCATTCCATCAGCCTGAGGAATAATAAGAGAGATCATGCTATGCCCCTCCCCAAGACGAATCCCGCGCATACCCCGGGCAGTACGGCCCATTTTACGGACGTCGGTCTCCTTGAATCGTACAGCCTTGCCTTCGCTACTGAACAGCATGACATCGCAATCACCTTTGGTGATGGCTGTTCCGACCAACACATCGCCTTCATCCAGCTCAACCGCCCTCAGGCCAACGCTGCGCTTACGAGCGAAATCTGTCAGGGCTGTTTTCTTAACTGTGCCGTAGGCCGTTGCCATAAAGATGTAGTGACCCTCGGTGTACTCTTCAACAGGCAGAATAGAGGTTACTCGCTCCCCCTCTTCCAATGGCAGCAGGTTGACCATAGGCCGACCTCGGGAATTTCTGCCTGCCAGCGGTATCTGGTAGACCTTTAACCAGTAGACTTTACCGAGATTGGAAAAACACAGGATGATGACATGCGTACTGGCGATCAGTAGATGTTCGACGAAATCTTCATCTTTTACAGCCGTTGCAGACTTGCCTGTTCCGCCGCGGCGCTGAGCCTGGTAGTCGGTCAAGGGCTGCGTTTTGGCGTAGCCACCGTGGGAAATAGTGACCACTCGATCCTCTTCGGTGATCAAGTCTTCTACGGTAAGGTCGTGCTGCGATGCGGTAATTTCGGTACGGCGTTCGTCGCCGAACTCCGCTACAATTTCTTCCAGCTCTTCTCGAATAACGAGTTTCAATCGTTCAGCATCTACCAGAATATCAAGATAGTCGGCTATTTCGCGCAGCTTTTCCTGATACTCATTCAACAGCTTTTCATGTTCCAGCCCGGTAAGACGGTGCAGACGCAATTCCAGGATAGCCTGTGCCTGGTTCGGTGACAGGTGGTACTTGCTGTCGTGCATGCCGTACTGCGCTTCCAGTTCATCCGGGCGGCAGGCATCATCGCCCGAGCGCTCCAGCATTCCGGTAACATCACCGGGCTCCCAGGCCTGAGCGAGCAGCTTCTCTTTCGCTTCGGCCGAACTGGGTGAGGCCTTGATCATTGCAATAATAGGATCGATATTACTCAGCGCGATCGCCAGCCCTTCCAGAATATGGCCACGTTCGCGCGCTTTGCGCAACAGGAATACGGTACGGCGTGTCACCACTTCACGACGGTGGCGAATAAAGGCTTTGAGAATATCCTTGAGATTCAGGATTTTCGGCTGACCGTCGACCAGGGCAACCATGTTGATGCCAAACACCGACTGCATACCTGTCTGTGCGTACAAATTGTTGAGCACCACATCGCCGATCTCACCACGTCGCAGCTCTATAACAATACGCATGCCATCTTTGTCAGATTCGTCACGCAGTTCAGTGATGCCTTCGATGTTTTTCTCTTTTACCAGCTCAGCAATACGCTCAATCAGGCGTGCCTTATTCAACTGGTAGGGCAATTCGTGGACGAGGATAATGTCCTTGCCACGCTTTTCATCATGGATGACCTCCGCCCGTGCGCGCACATAGATCCTCCCTCGACCAGTGCGATAGGCCTGAATAATCCCGGCGCGGCCATTAATAATGCCAGCGGTGGGAAAATCGGGGCCAGGAATATGCTCCATGAGGTCGTCGACGCTGAGATCCGGGTCTTTAATCAGGGCAAGGCAGCCACTGACCACTTCCGTCAAATTGTGCGGCGGGATGTTCGTCGCCATGCCCACCGCGATTCCGGAAGAACCATTGATCAGCAGATTAGGGACTCGAGTCGGCATAACAACCGGTATGAGCTCGGTGCCGTCGTAGTTTTCGACAAAATCGACGGTTTCCTTGTCCAGATCCGCCAGAATGGAATGCGCGATTTTGCGCATGCGAATCTCGGTGTAGCGCATGGCAGCCGCAGAGTCCCCGTCGACGGACCCGAAATTACCCTGGCCCTGGACCAGCATGTAGCGGAGCGAAAACGGTTGCGCCATGCGAACAATGGTGTCGTAAACCGCAGAATCTCCGTGAGGGTGGTACTTACCAATAACGTCACCCACCACGCGGGCAGACTTTTTATAAGCCTTGTTCCAGTCATTGTTTAGCTCATTCATTGCAAACAAGACACGCCGATGTACCGGTTTCAGTCCGTCGCGCACATCCGGTAGGGCTCTGCCGACGATCACGCTCATGGCATAATCGAGGTAGGACTGCTTCATCTCGTCTTCAATACTGACGGGAAGGATTTCTTTGGCGATATCACCCATGTAGAACGAGTTCCTTGAGTACCTGCGAAAGGGTTTTCAGGGCTGGGGCCAGGCCCTCTGAACGGACTCTGTGTCGCGACAGATTTACCATTGTGGTGCCCCAAAAACGAACCCACGATTATACGGGAAGTTACCCCCATCTAGCTATGATTTTGCAGAAATTGACCGCCATTTAGGCAGTACGAATCCTTTTCCGGTTATACTTTCGAGCCCAAACCCCGATTACGACGAAAACGTCAACGCGTCGCTGGTTTTTACACAGCTAGAGACACCTGTCGAAACAGGAAAAAGCCATGACCGCACCACCGAAAACAGCTGACACTCTGATCCACCCTGGCTGGATTGTGCCCGTACTACCCCATGGAGTAGTCCTGGAAAATCACAGCATCGCGCTAAGCGGAGACCGCATTACTGCCCTCCTGCCCAGGAACCAGGCACGCAAGATCGAAGCGTCCCAGGAACTGGAACTGCCAGGTCAAGTGCTTTTGCCGGGGCTGATCAATTGTCACGGTCACGCCGCTATGAGCTTGCTACGAGGCTATGCGGACGATCTGCCGCTCATGCCCTGGCTGGAAGAACATATTTGGCCGGCGGAGGGAGCCCATGTGAGCGAGGACTTCGTTGGTGACGGAGCCGAGTTGGCCATCGCCGAAATGATCCGTTCGGGCACAACGACATTCAGCGATATGTATTTTTTCCCGGACATATGCGCCGCCACCGCACAGCGGCTAGGCATGCGCTGCCAGATCACCTTCCCCATTTTCGACTTCCCTACCGCCTGGGGTCGAGATGCAGATGAATACATTAGTAAGGGTTTGGCAGTGCGCGATGCCTTCAAACACAGTCCGCTGGTGTCGGTGGTATTTGGTCCCCATGCAACTTACACGGTATCTGAGGAAAACCTGTCCAAGGTCGCGACACTGGCGGCGGAATTAGACACCTCGATTCATATTCATCTTCATGAAACCGCCGGCGAAGTCGTGTTGGCGGAAGAACAAAGCGGAGAACGCCCACTGGACATACTACACCGTTTGGGATTACTAGGCCCCCGGACCCAGTGCGTGCACATGACAGGCTTGAAAGACGCAGATATCAGCCTGCTCGCAGACACCGGTGCACATGTCGTGCACTGTCCACAATCGAATATGAAACTGGCCTCCGGAACTTGCCCGGTAGTTAAACTGCAGGACAAGGGCGTGAATGTGGCCCTGGGTACAGACAGCGCAGCCAGCAATAACGACCTCAACATGTTTGGAGAAATGCAGGCTGCAGCGATGCTCGCCAAGCTGCATGCCAGTGATGCCACTGCAATCCCTGCCGCTGCCGCACTCGCCATGGCGACCATAAACGGCGCCAGAGCCATGGGCATTGAAGAGAAAATCGGCAGCCTCGAAGTGGGGAAGCAGGCAGACCTTATTGCCGTAGACTTGCGCGGTCCGGAAACTCAACCGGTGTACAACCCACTCTCGCAATTGGTTTACGTCTGCAATGGCAGCCAGGTGAGCCACAGCTGGGTCGCCGGCGAACTGGTGATGGCGAATCGCGAACTAACTCGCATTGATCTGGCAGACCTGGCCACGCGTGTGGACTCCTGGGAACAGCGAATCAGCGCCACAGTAGGGAGCACCCAATGACCAATACTCTGAACGTCGATCCGCAGGAGATCGCCAAATTCGACGCGCTGGCCTCACGTTGGTGGGACCGCGACGGCGAATTCCGTCCACTGCACGACATCAACCCGTTGCGCGCAAATTATATCGATGAACATTCGCCCGTCGCGGGAAAGCGCCTGGTAGATGTCGGCTGTGGTGGTGGCATACTCGCTGAATCTCTGGCTCAGCGTGGCGCCAACGTGACCGGTATCGATATGGGCGAAGCACCTCTGTCCGTGGCTAAACTACACCAGATAGAATCGGGCACTGAGATCGACTATCGACAGTCCACCGCCGAACAATTAGCTGAAACAGAAGCTGTAAACTTCGACATCGTATGCTGCCTGGAAATGCTGGAACACGTGCCTGACCCCGGTGCGGCCATCGCCGCCTGCGCAGCGCTCGCCAAACCCGGTGGTTCAGTGTATTTTTCCACTATTAACCGCAACCCAAAGGCCTTCGCTTTTGCCATTGTGGGGGCCGAGCATATTCTGCAATTGTTGCCAGCCGGCACTCACGAATATGCAAAGTTTATTAAACCTTCAGAGTTGGCCGGCTGGATGCGCAGCGCCGGACTCGTCATGGAGGGAATGACCGGTCTTACCTACAACCCCCTGACTAAGCACTACCGCCTGAATGAGGCCGATGTCAGTGTGAATTATATGGTTAGGGCAGTTAAGCCAGCGTAATGGGGCAAGCATCTGCAGCCTTCCCGGTAACTCTCCGCGCCGTGATTTTCGATCTCGACGGCACCTTAATCGACACCGCTGAAGAGTTCATCCCGATTGTTCAGCGCCTGCGCGCCGAACACGGTCGCCAGCCAATGGACCCGCAGCGGATTCGGAACTGCGTCGCCAACGGCGCCGCATCTTTAGTTAGTCTTGGACTGGACCTTAGCGAGGATGCACCGGAGTTCGAAAGCAAGCGCCTGCGCCTCCTCAACTTATACAGCAAGATAGTGGGCACCCTGGCAACACCCTATCCGGGCATCGAAACGCTACTCAACCGCCTGCAGGAACACGATATCTCCTGGGGAATTTGCACCAATAAAGCCAGGGTTTATACCGAGCCGTTACTCGCGCGCCTGCAACTGCATCCGCCACCTGGAAGCGTGGTTTGTCCTGACGACGTCGGCGAGGGCAAACCGCACCCAGAATCACTCTATCGAAACTGCATCGATCTGAATTGCGCGCCCCACGAGGCCATCTACATAGGAGACCATCGCCGCGATATCGAAGCTGGCCAACGGGCCGGCATGTACACGATTGCGGCGACCTACGGTTACATTGAAGCGGGTGATGACCCCTCACGCTGGGGCGCTGATGCCCAGGCAAACAGCAGTACCGACCTTCTGCAACTCATTCTCTCCCCGCTATAACAGGACGCAGCATGGAAGTACTGAGCATCCCCAGCAATTACACGCCACGTGAGGATCTATTGGCGGGCAAGACGCTTTTAGTCACAGGTGCAGGCGATGGCATTGGTCGTACCGCGGCACAGACGTTTGCCCGATACGGTGCCACGGTGGTGCTGTTAGGACGCACTGTCAGCAAGCTTGAAGCGGTTTACGATGAAATTGAAACTACCGGCGGACCTAAACCTGCCATCATAGAAATGGATCTGGCGACTGCCGACGAACAGAGTTACCGGAACCTCGCTAGCGGACTGGAAAAGGAATTTTCCTGCCTGGACGGAATTCTACACAACGCCGGTCTGCTCGGCGATAGACGCCCGATTGAAAGTGCGGATTACAGCAGCTGGCAGACCGTGATGCAGGTGAACGTCAACGCCCAGTTCCTGCTAACGCGATACCTTCTTCCTCTTTTAAAAGAATCTTCCAATGCTTCAATTGTACTCACATCTTCCACCGTGGGCCGGGTCGGCAGAGCGTACTGGGGGGCGTATGCGGTTTCTAAATTCGCCACAGAGGGCTTTATGCAAGTGCTTGCCGGCGAACTGGAAAACACCTCAAACATACGCGTCAACAGTCTCAATCCCCGCGCGACCAACACAGGCATGCGCAGAACAGCCTATCCGGCTGAAACCCCAACAGACAATCCTGCACCTGCCGACATTATGCCGGCCTATTTGTATTTAATAGGCAATGACAGTTCTGAGGTAACGGGTAAGGCTTTTGATGCACGGTAGTATTGACGGTGAGGGCTTAAGCGATCTCCGAACGCAGCTGCGCATTCGAGTAAGGCTTAGTTAGCATCACCCCTCCTAAGATCGGCCGGTCTTTTTCGCCACACCCCGCCCATGCCGTTTACCGAACTGTCGCTCCATGGCCTCACGATCTTTAGCCGTCGTTCGTGCCATATCTTTGGGTGTGAGCCCCCCTATTTGGTAAAGCGACTTTATGTCGCCGCGCTCCATTTCCACCCAATGCCCCTGTTTGACTTTGGAGGGAATAAACACATTGCCATAACGCACCCGCTTTAGACGCGAGACAGTCAAACCCTGTGACTCCCAAAGCCGGCGCACCTCGCGATTGCGACCTTCCATAAGCACAACGTAGTACCAGCGATTTACTCCGTCGCCACCACCATCCTGAATATCGGCAAAGCGCGCCACACCATCTTCGAGCATGACCCCCTCCACCATCCGCTGCAACATGTCCTGGGTTACGTCTCCCAGCACTCGCACCATGTACTCCCTTTCGATATTGGAAGACGGGTGCATCAAGGCATTGGCCAGCTCACCATCAGTGGTAAACAGCAGTAACCCGGAGGTATTGAAATCGAGGCGGCCAATGGATATCCAACGGCCTGTTTTGACGCTGGGGAGGCGGCCAAAAACGGTGCGGCGGCCCTCGGGATCACTGCGTGAACACACTTCACCCGGGGGCTTGTGATACAAAATACAGCGCGTTTCTTGTGCCGGTGCCGTCTCCAGAGCCCTGCCGTCAACAGCCAAACGAGCGCGGTCATCCACGCGATCTCCTAGCTTGGCCGTCTTGCCATTAACGGCCACTCGTCCGGCTTCGATCCAACGCTCCATTTCTCGACGCGAACCAATACCGGCGCGAGCCAGCACTTTTTGGAGTTTTTCTCCGGTCCTGGAAGGCTCTTTCGAATCAGTGGTAGCAGACGCCGACGGCGTAGACTGCGTCCTGGGAGAGTCCCGGCGGGACCTGGTGGCCATTTAATCAATCAACCCTGAGATTCAGGTTTGGTGGGTTCTGCATTCGCAAAGTCGTCCTGCTCAAGACCGTCCTCTATCTCATCCTCTACAATAGCCTCGGGGTCATTGGCTTCGTCTGCGGAATCTGCCTGTGCCGCCCGAGACTCAAGTTCATCGGCGGCCTCCGACAGAGTGACGCTGCTGATATCGGACTCGTCGTCATCAGAAGGGGTGTGTTCAGTGCCTCCCACTACGCTCAGACCAGGACTACTTTCTCCCGCCTGATCAAGCAGCGGTTCGCTGAATCCGAGTTCAGCGTTGAGCGTTTCCAGGTCGCGTATTTCCGCCAATGCGGGCAATTGGTCCAGGCTCTTCAGATTAAAATAATCCAGAAACTGACGCGTGGTGGCATACATTGCGGGCCGACCCGGCACATCCCGGTGCCCAACCACGCGAATCCACTCACGCTCGTGTAACGTTTTGATTATGTTGGTACTGACCGCAACACCGCGTATTTCTTCTATTTCACCCCGCGTAATAGGTTGTCGATACGCCATAAGAGCCAGCGTCTCCAGCAGAGCCCGGGAGTATTTTTGCGGCCGCTCGTGCCACAACCGCGCCACCCAGGTACTAAGCGACTGGCGTACCTGGAAACGAAATCCGCTGGCGACTTCACACAATTCAAAGCCCCGTTCGTCGCAGCGCTCAGCCACTTCCTTCAGTGCATCGCGAATCGCCGTCGTCTCGGGACGCTCATGCTCTTCAAACAGTGCCTCAATTTGCGCCACAGTCAACGGCCTGCCTGCAGCGAGCAAAACACCTTCGAGAATCTGTACCAAACCTGTTTGTGACATATTATTCCGACCTTGCCTTAACGTGGATAGGACCAAAATTTTCGGTCTGTACAATCTCCACTAATGCTTCCTTGATAAGCTCCATGATCGCCAGGAACGTTACTACAACACCTAATCGTCCTTCGTCTGCATTGAACAGAGAGACAAAAGGCACAAACTGCTGCCCAGCCAATCGTTCAAGCACCTCACTCATACGTTCACGCGTCGAAAGCGCTTCCCGCTGAATGTGGTGACTCGCAAACATGTCTGCCCGGCGCATCACTTCGCCCAGTGAGAGCAGTAACTCACGCATATCAACCTCTGGCTCAGGGCGCGCTCGTTTAATCTCCGGCGCCTTAGCGCTACCCACCCAGGTGTCGCGCTCTAGCCTTGGTAAGGCTTCCACGTCCTCTGCCGCCTTCTTGAAGCGCTCGTATTCCTGCAACCGCCGGATAAGTGCCGCTCGCGGATCCTCCTCGTCCTCTTCCAATTCAGAAGAGCGTGGCAACAACATGCGCGACTTTATTTCCGCTAACATGGCGGCCATCAACAAATATTCTGCCGCCAGCTCAAACTGCATGGAGTCCATCAGCTGCACATACTCCATGTACTGTTCGGTTACACCGGAAACATTGATCTCCAGTATATCGAGGTTCTGGCGCTTGATCAGATACAACAGCAAATCCAGCGGGCCCTCGAAGGCCTCAAGAAACACTTCCAATGCCTGTGGCGGTATGTAGAGATCTTTGGGTAATTCGGTCACGGCCTGACCCATGACAACAGCAAACGGCATTTCGCTCTGGCGGGGCTTTTGCTCTCCAGACACGGCATTCTCATCGGTGTCAGACGGAGAGGTTTTTTGCTCGCCAGCAACAGCATCTGAAGCAGCTGCAGAGGCCCCCGGCGTCTCATTATTGGATTCGTTGACTGACACTGCACCTACCTGCTGTTTAGTCGTTCCCAGTATACCTGACTAATCTGTAAAGGGTGCAATATCACCCTTACCGGCACGCAGTACCAGTGGAACATCATCGGCCATATCGATGACGCTGGTTGCCTCCATTCCACAATAACCACCATCAATCACAAGATCGACTTCGTGCTCAAGAACCTCGCGGATATCGTAGGGATCGATGAGTGGCAGATCATCACCGGGCATGATCAGGGTGACGCTCATCAGTGGCTCACCCAGGTCAGCTAATAGGGCGTCCACGATTGAGTTTTCCGGTACGCGCAAGCCCACTGTCTTTCGCTTCGGGTGCATCAGCCGCTTGGGCACCTCCGATGTGGCCAGCAATATAAAGGTATAGGGCCCCGGCGTCGTGTGGCGCAGCAGTCGGTAAACAGAATTATTTACCTTCGCATAGGTCGCTATTTGCGCAAGATCTCGGCACACCAGAGTGAAGTTATGCCGGTCATCGAGTTTGCGGATCCTTCGGATTCGGTCCAGTGCACTTTTATCCCCTATATGGCAGCCAAGTGCATAAGCCGAATCCGTTGGATAAACCACCACGCCACCCTTACGGATAATGTCGGCCGCCTGCCGAATCAGGCGCGCCTGGGGGTTGTCCGGGTGAATCTGGAAAAACTGGCTCACGGCTTATTCTCTTTATATTTACCCAGTGGGCAAGGTCAGACAGACCAGCGCTGCCAAACGCCCTTAAGGCCCTCAAAAGGCGACGATTCTACACCTACAGGTGGGAGGTATGGAGCGTCACGGTGAAAATCACTTCCCACCGATACTTCCAATTCATATTCTTTCGCCAGGCGCAGCACTTGTGCTGTTTGATCAGGCGTTTGTTGACCGCTTCTCACTTCGATGCCCTCGCCTCCCGCCGCAACGAAAGCCGTAATCAGGCGCCGCAGCTTCATGCCAGTGAATCGGTACTTCAGCGGGTGAGCAATAACAGCAATACCACCAGAGGAGACAATCCACTCGGTGACCTCTTCAAGCTGCGGCCAAAACGCCTGAACATCCCCTGTCTTGCCCTGCCCCAGGAACCGCTTAAACGCTTCATTGTGATCCTTAACGTGCCCCTGCTCCACCATCCATGCGGCAAAATGCGGCCGCCCCAGTTGGCTCGCGCCGGCCTGGGCCAAAGCCCCTGCCAAAGCGCCCTCGAAACCGCGGGACTCGAGCCGACTGGCGATTTTCAGGCCCCGCTCTCGCCTTGCATTAGCCATTGTGTGCAATCCGTGGCGCATAGACGGGTGATGGCAATCAATCCCCAGACCGAGGATATGAATGGTAACGCCAGACCACTGACAGGATAGCTCAATGCCCGGTATGAGCCTCATATCGCCGGAATTCAACGTATGATAAGCTGCCGCTGCCTCGTAACCTGCCACTGTGTCATGATCGGTAATTGCGAGCAATTCGAGTTTATTGGCCACAGCTCGCGCGACCAATTCTATCGGGTCAAGGGTGCCATCAGAGGCGCTTGTATGGGTATGGAAGTCAATCAACACAATCTTTACACTTGTCCTCTTACACCTGACAGCCCGGCCGCAATCCGGCGACACATTAATCAATCAACCATGATAACAGCCGGAGCAAGACAGAATCCATGAAGCAAATCGCTGAATTCGTTCCCATTGTCCTTTTCTTCATCGTCTACCAGTTGAATGGACAAACCCTCTCTATCGCTGGCTGGGAGTATCAGTTCGACGGTATTTTCTCTGCCACGGCTGTCATGATGATCGCGACAGTATTCCAGGTAATTTTCACCTACGCCCTCACGCGTAAGATTGAAAAGCGCCTGATCTGGCTGCTATTGGCAGTGCTGATATTCGGTGGCGCTACACTGTTTTTTCGCAATCAGGCGTTCATTCAGTGGAAACCGACTATTTTCAACTGGGTGCTGGGACTCGCCTTCGGAGCGTCCCAGTTTATCGGCGACAAAAGCCTGATGGAGCGCACCCTGGGCAGTCAGCTACACCTGCCGAAAACGGTATGGACCCGGCTCAATCTGATGTGGATGACCAACTTTTTTATCGTGGGCGGGCTCAATCTCTATGTGGCCTATCAATTCAGCGAGGAAACCTGGGTCAGCTACAAACTGTACTCTGCTATCGGCTTCACCCTGGCCCTGACCCTCCTGACCGCGGTAATGATCAGCCCCCATTTAAAAGAGAATAAAGCGGACGAAAAATTGCTGCCACGCGACGACTAATATTTTTAGGAGATTACCCTCACATGTACTATGCAATTCTGTGTGACGATGTTGAAAACAGCCTGCCCTTGCGCATGAAGGCTCGCCCGGCCCACCTCGCGCGGCTACAAACCTTGTCCGATCAGGGGAAATTGATGGCGGCCGGCCCACACCCGGCAGTGGATACACTGGAGCCCGGAGAAGCAGGATTCACCGGCAGCCTGATCATAGCCGAGTTCGACAGCCTGGAAGCAGCTACTGCGTGGGCTGACTCGGACCCCTATGTGGAAGCCGGCGTTTTCGGCAAAGTCACCGTCAAGCCATTCAAACTTGTATTGCCTTGATCTTCAACTTCACTTCAGAGCGGGTTACATTAGCCCACTTTGAACGATAAAATACGCGCGTTGACAACCACCGCATGCTCAATGCTACGCCCATTGACGTTATAAAAAGGAGCTCATTTTGCGATTTTCTGTACCCCTGTTGCTGCTTTCGTTCATCTGCTGCGCAGCCAGTTTCGCTCAAGACATTCGCTATGTCAGCGACAAACAATACGTTCCCCTACGCACCGGCGCGGGCAACGAATATCGTATCGTTCACAAGGGTATAGTCTCGGGAACCCGCCTTACCGTAGGGAGAACTTCCGAGGATAAGCAATGGTCTGAAATTACTACTGATGGAGGCACCAGCGGCTGGATTCGCACCCAGTACCTGATGTCGGCTGTGCCGGCTCAGCTCAAACTCACTAAACTTTCGAAGCAAGCCGAAAGATCGATAGCCGAAAGCACAGATCTGAATAGTGAGCTGGAAATACTTAGAGCGGAGCAGGCAGAACTGCTCGATAAACTCACCGCCGGCGGGTCAGACTTCGATGCGGTATCACAGGAGTTGACGCAGCTTAAGCAAATTTCCGGCAAGTCTGTACAACTGGACGCGGACAATCGCCGTCTGGTAGTGCAAACAGAGAACCTGCGCTCCGAGGCAGAAATGCTGGAATCAGAGAATTACCGCTTACAGGAAAAGCTCGATAGCGAAGATTTCTTCAATGGCGCCATGGCGGTACTGCTGGGTGTCATCATCGCGCTTGTAGCACCTCGCCTGGTGCCGAAACGTCGTAAAAGTTCCAGCTGGGCTTAAAGGAGAAGATGATGTTAAAAATAGTGTTTATGTGCATTTCACTGCTGTTGCCGGCCATCAGCGGCGCCGAGGAAACAGCCACACTGAGCAACCCGCAGGTGGTTATTAAAACCAGCGAAGGGGATATTACAGTACAGCTGTTTGCTGATAAGGCACCGGTGACGGTCGCCAACTTCCTGACTTATGTGGATGATGGTTTCTACGATGGCACCGTCTTTCACCGGGTCATTCCAAATTTTATGATTCAGGGTGGCGGCTTCCTTACGGACATGACTAAAAAAGACAACAACGATCCTATTATCAATGAGTCAAAGAACCGCCTGCATAACACACGTGGCACGCTCGCGATGGCACGCACTAATGATCCTGATTCGGCCACGTCCCAGTTCTTTATAAACCAGCGCTCCAATTTGCAGCTCGATTGGGCGCCGGGGCGCGAAGGTTACACCGTGTTTGGTGAGGTTATTCAGGGCATGGATATCGTGGACTTTATTGCCACTGCGGCCACGGGCAGGTCGAGCGGCATGAGCGATGTACCCGAAAAGGCCATCGTCATCGAAGAAATCCTGCGCCAGCAACCCTGATGATTGCGCTTAGCGTCAATCTCAACAAAATTGCCCTGATACGTAACTCGCGAGACACCACCAACCCGGATATCCCAGAGCACGCCAAAATGTGTATCGATGCCGGCGCCAACGGCATCACTGTGCACCCTCGCCCGGATCAGCGACACATTCGCGTCAGCGATTGTTATGACTTAGCCGGCATGCTCGACGTTGAGTTCAATATTGAGGGCAACCCCACCACAGATGCACGCGTGAGTGACCGCGACGGCGTGGAGGACTACCCCGGATTCATGGCGCTGGTAAAAGAACTACGCCCGACGCAATGCACTTTGGTCCCTGATGGAGACGGACAACTGACCTCGGATCATGGCTTTGACCTGCGGCGGGATGGCGAGCGTATTGCACCACTGGTACAGGAACTCAAGTCGCTGGGAATTCGCACCAGCCTGTTTATGGATCCCGACCCTGAACAGATACGACTGGCTGCACAAATAGGCACAGACCGAATTGAGCTCTACACCGAAACGTATGCCCGCGCCTGTCGATACAATGAAGAGGTCGATTCCATTTTCCAACAGTTTGTTCTGGCCGCAGAAGTGGCCCTGGAGGAGGGGCTGGCCATCAACGCCGGCCACGATCTGGATCTAGACAATCTGCCGCGCTTCGCCACAGTGCCAGGTCTGCAGGAAGTCTCCATTGGTCACGCTCTCACGGTCGATGCCATTCGTATGGGACTAGCCTCTGCTGTAACGGCCTACCAACGGGCGCTTGGAAATGCGTTATGAATGAGCGCGTGCAGGCCCTGCTCGATAAGCAGGAAATTACCGAATTACTGCATGCCTACTGCAACGCGGCTGACAGGCACGATCACGACAAGATGCGTGCGCTCTACCACGAAGATGCAATCGACGATCACGGCGCCTTTTTCAACGGTTTAGCCATGACGTTTATCGACAAGCTGCCCGAAATACAGGCTCCCATGCTGATACTGCACCACAATGTGACCACCGTTAATATCGCACTGGACGGTGACTACGCTGAGGGCGAGGTGTACGTGCTCGCATTCCATCAGGTGCAGACAGACGATCAGCCTACAGACCTGCTCATTGGTGGGCGCTATTTCGACAAGTACGAAAAACGCGATGGCGCGTGGAAATTCAGTCACCGTGCTGTGGTGGCAGACTGGGCCCGGTTTGATAACCCCTCGACGGTTTGCCTTGATCACCCAATGATCGAGGGCTCGCACATCGGCAAACCCGGTCCGGAAGACCCCTCATACGATTTTTTTCGCCTGCTGAGGCGCGGCCAGCTGAGGCGCGGCAGTTCACGCCAGGACGACTAGCGCGCCGCGAGCTGCTCCCTGAGAAAATCAGGCACGCGCTTAGGGGATTTGGTTTGCATATCCAGATGCACCAGTACCGCCTTGCCACTCACGGTCTGTCGACCTCCCTGTGACATCTCGCACATCACGGTGAACGACGTATTGCCTATACTGGCGTCGGTGATTTTTCCGACAACATCAGAGCCATAAAATGTTTCCCCGGTGAAATCGATGTGCACGGAGGCCAGTATCCAGTCTTTTCCGATGCCCGCGTCCCCCTCGACCAGTGATTCAATGAATCGAATCCTCACAACCTCGAACCAGGCGGCGATGGTAGCGTTGTTGATGTGGCCCAATGCGTCGGTTTCGTAGAGGCGCGGGGTGATCGTTATGGCGAATTCTTTCAACAACATACTCCCTAGTATTGAACTATTAATCCCGGTTCAGCAGGCCGGGGTGGCGGCGCTAGCTGCACGTTAACATTTGCGCGAAGCCAGTTATAATGGCCGATTGAAAAACATTTATATCGGAACTCCTATGCGCCTAATGCTCGCCCCCATGGAGGGCGTTGTCGATTATACGATGCGAGAGCTGCTCTCCTCCATAGGCGGCATAGATCGCTGTGTGACTGAGTTTGTCCGCGTTACCGACCGCTTGTTGCCGCCGCGCGTGTTTCACCGTCTTTGTCCGGAGCTCGATACGGGTGGCACCACAGCATCAGGAGTCCCGGTGTACCTGCAATTATTGGGCGGCCAGGCGGCTGTCGTGGCGGACAATGCTGCGCGTGCTGCTGAATTGGGCGCACCGGGTATAGACCTGAATTTTGGCTGTCCGGCAAAAACAGTAAACCGCTCGGACGGCGGCGCAATCATTCTCCGCGACCCCCAGCGAGTGCACGATATTGTGGCAGCAGCGCGCGCGGCGGTTCCAGCGCAAACGCCACTCACCGTGAAAACTCGGCTGGGTTATGAAGATAGCGAACGCTTTCTGGATATCGCGGCGGGCATTGAAGAGGCCGGCGCAACCGAGCTGACTATCCACGCCAGAACCAAGCAGCAGGGATATCGTCCGCCCGCATACTGGGAGCTTATTGCCCAGGCTCGCGCTCGCGTAAGCCTCCCCATTATCGCCAATGGCGAGATCTGGAGTGTCCAAGATGCTCTGCGCTGCCGTGATATTACTGGCTGCGATGCGCTTATGCTGGGGCGTGGCGCGCTTTGTCGCCCTGATCTGGCGCGCCTGATCGCCGCAGCTTGTGGTGTGGGCGCAGCACGGGAACCACTCCATTGGCGAGACGTCACACCACTGCTTTTGCGCTTCTTCGCGCTCAATCTGGCGCGCTACGACACCCAGCATGCGGGCAATCCGCTGAAGCAATGGCTGGTATATTTGCGTGGTTACTATCCACAGGCTGGGCTTTTGTTCGAACAGATCAAGCGCCTGCGAGAACCTGTAGCTATTCAAGCGGTGTTAGAGGAATCCCTGTCCTCCGCTCCCGCTGGTCGCTTCGCCGCTTAAGGCATGCCAGGCATGGATCTCCTTAATGAGCGTCGACATGAAGGGAACTTGCTTGTACAAGCACTGCCATTCAAGGGATAATTACAGGTTAGTTTGAGTTCATCCTTGCTATGCTGCAAGGCCGTCAACGGAACTATTATGGCCACAACACCACGACAAATTCAGCTGATGGACACCACCCTGCGCGACGGGGAGCAAACCCAGGGTGTCTCCTATTCCCCGGAAGAGAAGGTCAATCTTGCCAAGGCCCTGCTGCAACTACTAAAAGTTGACCGCATCGAGGTGGCTTCCGCGCGCGTGTCCCAGGGTGAATTGGAGGCAGTCAACAGCATCAATCGATGGGCGCAAGAACACGGTCTGGCAGATCGCATCGAGGTACTGGGTTTTGTCGATCACACCAAAAGCGTGGACTGGATTTTGCAGGCCGAAGGTAGAGTCATCAACCTTCTCACCAAAGGCAGCGAAAAGCATTGTCGAGAGCAGCTGGGTAAATCACTCGATCAGCATGTGTCTGAAATTTTGCAAACCGTCGCGTACGCGACCCAGAAAGGCCTTAAGGTAAACGCTTACCTGGAAGATTGGTCGAACGGGTATCGCAACAGCCGGGACTACGTGTACGACATGATGGATCAACTCAAAGATTGCGGTATTGAGCATTTTATGCTGCCCGACACGCTTGGCGTGATGTCGCCGGAGGAGGTGTACGAGAGCCTCACCGACATGTGCACCCGCTATCCGCAGCAGCAGTTCGATTTCCACCCGCACAATGATTACGGCCTGGCCACGGCCAACGCTATGGCCGCGGTACGCGCCGGCGTGAGCTCGGTCCACTGCACAGTCAATTGCCTTGGCGAGCGCGCTGGCAATGCCTCTCTCGCGGAAATAAGCGTAGTTTTACGTGACAAACTGGATATGGAGCTCGCGATCGATGAAACCTACATCGTGCAATTGAGCGCCATGGTGGAATCTTTTTCGGGCAAACGTGTGCCGGCGAACGCACCTATCGTCGGTGCAGATGTATTTACCCAGACCGCAGGCATTCACGCCGATGGTGATAAAAAGGGGGGCTTGTATAAGACAAAACTAAGTCCGGAACGCTTCTCCCGCACTCGCAGCTACGCGCTGGGAAAAATGAGCGGCAAGGCATCGCTGGCCAAGAATCTCGAGGCTCTGGGCCTCAGTTTGTCAGAAGAGAATCAACAAAAAGTGTTGGCAAGGATTGTAAAGCTGGGTGACTCGAAAGAGCTCATCACGACCGATGATCTGCCCTTCATCATCGCTGATGTTTTGGAGAGTAAAAGCTACCACCATATAAAGTTACTCAACTGCTCGGTCACCAGTGGATTAAACCTGGTCTCAACAGTGAGTATCCGCGTGGATGTGGGCGGCGATATTCAGCAGGCCACCGGGTCCGGTAACGGAGGCTTCGACGCGTTTATCTACGCCATAAACGAAGTCATGGCAGCCAAGAACTATACATTGCCCGCACTGCTGGACTACGAAGTGCGCATCCCCAAAGGCGGTCGCGCTAACGCCCTCACCGAGTGCGTTATTACCTGGGACTGTGGCGGACAGGAATACAAAACGCGCGGCGTGCACTCCAATCAGGTATTTGCAGCCATCCTGGCAGCCTTACGGATTATCAACCTGCAGTTGCATGAGCGTGATACGGGACAAAGCGTGGTTCCGTTGCCCGGCACTCGGGGTGGGCAGGCGTGAGTCGATATTGCACCGTCACAACCGATGCCCCCTAATTAGAACTCGCCGCAAACGCACCTGTTTTTGATACTTCGATCATCAAACTAAAGCCCGGATAGGCTTCCGGGCGCCAATTACACTCGATTCGGTGCAAGCCCAGCTAGACAGCCTTCGGCATAGCCCGCAACGCCGCAACGACTTTATCCCCGAATTCAGGCGTCTTTATCATCTTCACGCCACTTCCGGGCTTGGACAGGTCAGGTGTTGAATAACCGTCGCCAAACACACTTTGCATCGCGCTCCAGACATTCTTCGATTCCTGCACCATACCAAAACTGTCTTCCAGCATCATTGCTACCGAGCCAATCATCGAATAGGGATTGGCAATATTCTGGCCAGCGATATCGGGCGCAGAGCCGTGAGACGGCTCGTAATAGCTCTTTTCAGGCCCCTTGCACGCAGAGGGCATCAAGCCGAGTGAGCCCAAAATACCGCCGCCCTGGTCACTGAGAATATCGCCGAACATATTCTCCATGACCATCACGTCAAATTGTCCTGGGTTGAGACATAACAGAGTGGCCGCAGCATCTACCAGAATGTGCTTGATCTCGACCTCTGGATATTCGGGAGCCACCTCCTCCAATACTTCATTCCATAACACGCTGGATTTCAACACATTGCTCTTGTGTATATTGTGCAGCACTTTTTTGCGGCGCATGGACAGCTGGAGTGCCTCGTGCAGAATGCGGCTGATCTGCTCCTCATCGTACTCTAGCGTCTCTTTAACATAGCGCAGACCGCGGTCGTTAACGCCGACCTCCTTTTCGCCAAAATACAGTCCACCAACCAATTCGCGCACCATAATGAGATCTATACCCTCGCCAATTATCTCCGGCTTCAGGGGAGAAAAGTGGCCCAGGGCCTTGGGCAGGAAAACCGGGCGGAAATTCGCAAATGTGTTGTAACGTCGACGCAATGGCAGTAGCGCACCGCGCTCGGGCTGCATGTCTACCGGAATAGTTTTGGACTCTTCGTGACCAAGGCCAATGGGGCCTTTGATGATCGCATCCGCGTCATCACAAATTGCCTTAGTCTCTTCGGGAAAAGGATGCCCGCATTTAAAATACGCGGAGGCGCCAAAGTCAGCTTCAATTAAAGTGAAGGTGACATCGTTGCGCTCTTCCACCAGCCGAAAAATTTTAACGGCCTCACGCATAATTTCCGGTCCGATACCGTCCCCTGCTAGTAGCGCGATTTTGTAGTTTTTCATAACATGCTTCTCTGAAATGGAGTCGTTGAGGTGCAGCACAAACTGCCACCCGATTGCAAAGGGCGCTTATTCTACTGTAGATAGGTGTAAGTTTCACCGCTTTGCTCGATCCAGAAAAAACGCGCGACAGTCGGACATTAGCCCCTATAATAGGTCGCAATCAATCGCGGCCAATTCCATCGGGAGAGTCATAATAATGCCCACCGCCAACGCAGCACCCCACCCGATCCACTCTGACACCAGCTTTTTGGGTCATCCACGGGGATTGTTTGTCTGTTTCGCAACTGAACTCTGGGAGCGCTTCTCGTTCTACGGAATGAAGTTTCTGCTATTGCTCTATCTCACCAAATACCACCTGTTCAGTGATAGCAACGGGCTGGAAGTACTAGGCGGCTATGCCGCCCTGGTGTACGCGATGCCGGTCATTGGCGGCTTACTGGCAGACCGCTATCTGGGCATGCGCAAATCCGTCATCTTCGGTGCTGTATTGCTCACGCTGGGTCACCTGGGCATGGCAATGGAGGGCGAGCAGGCTCACCGAGTCGGCGATGACATTGTGCGTGACGAAAGTGCGCTACAGGCATTCTATTTTTCTTTGGCCCTCATCGTCATCGGTGTTGGCTTCCTCAAACCGAACATCTCTACCATCGTTGGTAGGCTATACACACAGGACGACCCCCGGCGTGATGCGGGTTTTACGATTTTCTACATGGGCATTAATATAGGCGCGCTACTCGCTACCTTATTGTGTGGCTACCTGGGGGAGACCTTTGGCTGGCGCTACGGCTTCGGCGCCGCTGGTATCGGCATGGTCATTGGGCTCGTGACCTTTCTCTGGGGCCAAAAGCACCTACACGGGTTGGCGGAGCCGGGGGACAGCGATCTACTCCGTAAGAAGTCACTTATTGGTCTAAATATAGAGTGGACTATCTACTTGTGTGGTGTGCTATCGGTATTCGCAGCGTGGCAAATGCTGCAGTTCCACGGCGCAGTCGGCATGGGCTTGAATGTATTGTCGGTGGCGGTGCTAGTAGGTCTGGGCTGGTTTATTGCCGTGAAGTGCAACCCGGTGGAGCGCAGTCGCATGATCGTGCTCATCATTCTCACCATGTCCACCGTCGTATTCTGGGCTCTGTTTGAACAGGCCGCTGCGTCTATGACACTGTTCGCGGATCGCGTTCTTGATCGCAATATTTTCGGATTACAATTGGCCGCCTCTCAATTCGGCTTTCTTAATCCGTTTTTTATTTTCCTGTTTGCTCCAGTCTTTGCCTGGTTGTGGACATTTTTAGGACGCAGGGGACGAGAGCCCAGTACGCCGGTCAAATTCGCGCTGGGCATCGCGCAGGCAGCGCTGGGCTTTGGAGCACTGGTTATCGGCGCTACCCGTCCCAACGAGGCGGGCTTAGTCGCGGGCTATTGGATGGTATTCGCATACCTGTTACATACTACAGGGGAGCTCTGCCTCTCTCCGGTAGGTTTGTCTGCGGTGACTAAATTGGCAGTACCTAGCGTGGTAGGAGTAATGATGGGATCGTGGTTTCTGGCAACAGCGTACTCTGAATATGTTGCGGTACAGCTGGCAAAACTGGCAACTGTTGAAACCGTCGATGGTGCAGTAAAAAACATAGGCGCGGCAGTGGCAAGCTATGCCGAGCTATTTAACAGTCTGTTCTATGTGGGCCTGG
>TARA_R110002072_G_scaffold5811_2_pt1 | contig 42841 bp, 34 predicted proteins | sample TARA_R110002072 | Tara Oceans TARA_R110002072 (sample SAMEA4397118) | marine metagenome | biome: Polar Biome; feature: [SRF] surface water layer (ENVO:00010504); material: water (ENVO:00002006), including particulate matter (ENVO:01000060) such as... | depth 5 m
ATATGGTGCTAAACCTCACGCCCGACAAGCAGCACACGAGTGTGGTGAATGCCGTCATGCCGCTAATGAAGAAAGGTGCATGCCTGTCCTACTCCCATGGATTCAATATCGTGGAAGAGGGCATGAAAATCCGCGACGATATCACCGTCATCATGGTCGCGCCCAAATGCCCCGGCACGGAAGTACGCGAGGAGTACAAGCGTGGCTTCGGCGTGCCCACGCTGATTGCAGTACACACTGAAAACGACCCCAACGGCGACGGACTTGAACTCGCCAAAGCCTATGCAGCAGGCACCGGCGGTCATCGGGCGGGCGTTTTGCAATCGTCGTTTATCGCAGAGGTCAAATCCGATCTCATGGGCGAGCAGACCATTCTCTGCGGTATGCTCCAGACTGGCGCGATACTGTGTTTCGACAAAATGGTGGAGAAAGGCATCGACCCCGGCTACGCCTCCAAACTGATCCAGTACGGCTGGGAGACTGTCACCGAAGGCCTGAAACACGGCGGCATCACCAATATGATGGACCGCCTGTCCAATCCCGCCAAAATCCGCGCTTTCCACCTCGCGGAAGAGCTGAAGACCATCATGCGTCCACTGTACGAAAAGCACCAGGACGATATTATGACGGGAGAATTCTCACGCACCATGATGGAGGACTGGGCAAATGACGACGCCAATCTCCTGAAGTGGCGTGCTGCCACCGCCGAGACGGCCTTTGAAAAATCCACCAACACCAGCGCGGAGATTCCGGAGCAGGAATTCTATGATCACGGTATTTTGCTGGTCGCCATGGTCAAGGCTGGCGTAGAACTGGCCTTCGAAGTCATGGTCTCCGCGGGAATAATCGCAGAATCGGCCTACTACGAATCCCTGCACGAAACGCCTCTGATCGCCAACACAATTGCACGCAAGAAACTGTACGAGATGAACGTGGTGATTTCCGACACGGCTGAATACGGTTGCTACCTGTTCGATCACGCCTGTCGCCCATTGCTCGCTGACTTCATGAGCAAGATCGATACGGATGTGATCGGCAAGGGGATAGAAGGTGACAACGGCGTCGACAATATGGAGTTGATCGCAGTGAATGATGCGGTTCGCAGCCATCCGGTTGAGATTGTCGGCAAAAAACTGCGCGGCTATATGACGGCGATGAAGCGTATCGTTTGAGGTCGATGATAAGGAATAAAAAAAGGGGCCAACGGCCCCTTTTTTAATTGGCAAAACTACAGGCTCAACACCTTCTCCCCTCGAGAGATTCCCGCCACACCCGAGCGCACAACCTCGAGTATCTCGGCACCGGCCATGGCCGCCACAAACGCATCGAGCTTGTCGCTGGTACCCGTCAATTGAATAGTGTAGACAGTGGGCCCCACATCCACGATTTGTCCACGGAAAATATCTGTGGTGCGTTTCACTTCTTCACGCACCACACCGGTTGCTCGCACCTTGATCAGCATCGTATCCCGCTCGATGTGCGCGCCCTCGGTCAAATCGGCCAATTTCACCACATCAACCAGTTTGTTGAGCTGTTTTGTCAGTTGCTCGATACGCAGGTCGTTCTCCACCGTTGTCAGGGTAAGGCGCGACAGCGTCGGATCGTCGGTGGGGGCCACATTCAACGTCTCAATATTGTATCCGCGCTGCGAAAACAATCCGACGACTCGCGACAACGCGCCTGGTTCATTCTCCATCAACATAGAAATAATGCGTCGCATGTCACGTCCTCTCGTTCTTGCTGAGCCACATATCCTTCATCGCGCCATTGGGTGCGATATGCATCGGGTATACGTGTTCCATTGGATCGATAAATATATCCAGGAATACCAGCCTGTCTTTCATTGCAAACGCGGCATCCATCGCGTCATCGAGGTCCGACAGTTTCTTCACCTCGATACCGACATGGCCATAGGCTTCAACCAGTTTCACGAAGTCAGGCAACGAATCCTCGTAGGTACTCATGGCGTAACGGCCCTCATACTGCATATCCTGCCACTGTTTCACCATGCCGAGATAATTGTTACGCAGGTTGATAACCTTGACCGCCGTGTTGTACTGGGTGCAGGTCGACAATTCCTGAATGTTCATCTGGATACTGCCCTCGCCTGTCACACACGCTACCTCCTTATCGGGAAAGGCGAGCTTGACACCCATCGCCGCAGGCAGGCCAAAGCCCATCGTGCCCAGACCACCTGAATTTATCCATCGCCGCGGCTTGTCAAACCGGTAGTACTGCGCGGCAAACATCTGGTGCTGCCCCACGTCCGAGGTGACATAGGCGTCGCCTTTGGTGGCGCGATACAGGCTCTCGATCACCTGTTGCGGCATAATAAGATCACTCTCGCCATAGCGCCGCCCGGTAAACAGTCCGTGCTTTGCCCGCCATTCATTTATCTGCTGCCACCAGCGTTCCAGTGCCGACTTATCGGGTACGCTGCTGTCTTTCTCAGTCAACAGATCAATCTGCGCCAGCAACTCCGTCAACACAGACTGAACCGGACCCACAATAGGAATGTCTGCCGCAACGATTTTGGAAATAGAAGCAGGGTCCACGTCGATATGGATCACTTTTGCACCGGGACAGAATTTATCCACCGTGTTGGTAACACGATCATCGAACCGCGCTCCGACAGCCAGAATACAATCGCTGTGGTGCATCGCCATGTTGGCCTCGTAAAAACCGTGCATGCCCAACATGCCCAGGAACTGGGGATCACTGCCGGGAAAACCACCAAGGCCCATCAGCGTATTGGTCACCGGGTAATTCAATTTGCGCGCCAACTGCGTCAGGAGTTCGCTGCCATCGCCCAGTATTACACCACCACCGCTGTAGATTACAGGGCGCTTTGCCGCAAGTAACAGCTTGGCGGCTTTCTTGATCTGGCCGGTGTGTCCACGCTGCGCTGGCGAGTAGGAGCGCATCTTGACGGTCTTCGGGTAGCTGTACTCAAAGGTCGCATCCGGGCGCGTAAGATCCTTCGGAATGTCAATCACAACCGGACCCGGTCGACCACTGGAGGCAATATGGAAGGCCTTTTTGATAATCAGTGGCAGCTCTTCGGTATGCTTCACCATAAAGCTGTGTTTTACGATAGGCCGTGAAATACCGATCATATCCGTTTCCTGGAAGGCATCCTCACCGATCAGGTGGCTCTGCACCTGGCCAGACAACACCACCATCGGGATCGAATCCATATACGCGGTCGCAATCCCGGTCACCGCATTGGTGGCACCGGGGCCGGATGTCACCAGAACGACGCCTGGCTTGCCCGTTGCACGGGCGTAGCCGTCTGCCGCATGCGTGGCTGCCTGTTCGTGGCGCACCAGTACATGAGGCACTTTGCAGTCCTTGAACAGGGCATCGTATATATGCAAAACCGCGCCACCGGGATAACCGAAGATATACTCGACCCCTTCGTCTTCCAGTGCGCGGGCGATCATTTCACCGCCGGATAACAACTCCACAAGTTTTCTCCACAACAAAACGCCCGATGCGTAACCCTCACCGGAGCATTCCAAAGTAATGTGTGGTTGTCGCTGGAACAGCACCTGGACCGGTACTGAAGAAGCCACACCACCCCCAATCAAGCTCAATACACTGCCCGGATCCGCCCCGATGGGGAATACGATCACGAACTTGCCTGTGTATCGGTCGCCCTGCGGGGTAGCGCAGTGTCTGGCCCTCAATCTGGCCGATACGGCACAGATTGAATACGGGACTTACCTACAGCTGCACCAAATAATGGAATCGATACAGTGAGCCAGAGGCCGAGGGTACTCGACGTTAGCTGTTGCCATAAGCAAGACGCGCGTATTGTTGCGTCTGTGGGCCGCGAATGTCAACCTCCAGGGGCCCGTCCCGACCGACAATGAGGCATTAGTCACATTGCCAGCAGCGGGGATGTGGGGTATTTTTGCGGCAGTTTGATTCGATTGCGGGAGACACCATCTTGAAGCGCGCATTGACCAATATTGCACTGGTGCTGGCCATTCTTGCCACGGTATTTGCCGGGCCCGCCACCGCGGCTGGACAGGTTGTCTATCGCTGGGTCGATGATCGCGGCAACCCCGTCAACAGTGATCGCCCACCGCCCAAGGGCGTCGATTACGAGGTGATCTCGACGAGCTCCAGCATGGTGCGCCCGGTTGATGCCGCTGAAGGTGCGGTGCCATTACAGGTGAAGCCCAGCCCCAGCAACGAATTCGAACCGGTGGATACCAGCACCACCAAGGCCGAGAAAAACCCGGAGTACTGTCAGCGCGCCAGGGAGAACCTGGAGGCGCTTGACCAGAACGTCAGGATACAGATGCGCAATGACCAGGGTGAGGTATATTTCCTCAACGAGGAGCAGAGAGCTGCCCAGCGACAGAAAGCCCTGGACACGATAGAGATCAACTGCGAATAACCGGCACGCTGCCGCGACCAAAAAAAAGCGCGCCCGGTACTGCTGAATACCTTGCGCGCCCTCATCTGTCGCCGAACTCGTCGACGATTCACCCTGCCGCGGATCAGGCGGTGTTGCTGCTGACGCTAAACGCCGTTTCTCCACCCTGCACATCGGCCAGGATCACTTCGCCGGGATGAAACTCCCCGGCCAGCAACCGCTGCGCCAGCGGGTTTTCCAGCTCACGCTGGATAGCGCGCTTCAGCGGCCTGGCACCGTACACTGGATCGAAGCCCACTGTCACCAACCGATCCAGAAAGGCATCGCTGACCTTCAACTCCAGCTCGCGTTCAGCCAGGCGATCCTGCAAATCGCGCAGCTGGATCGCAGCGATACCGCGAATCTGCTCCTCGCGCAGCGGATGGAACACCACCGATTCATCGACCCGGTTGATGAACTCCGGCCGAAAGTGTGTACCAACCACCTCCATCACGGCCGACTTCATTGCCTCGTAGTCGTCGTTCCCGGCCATTTCCTGAATCAGGTGCGAGCCGAGATTGGACGTCATCACTATCACCGTGTTGCGGAAATCGACCGTTCGACCCTGGCCGTCCGTGAGGCGACCGTCTTCCAACACCTGTAACAGGATGTTGAATACATCGGGGTGCGCCTTTTCAACCTCGTCCAACAGCAACAGGGAGTAGGGTCGGCGCCTGACGGCTTCCGTCAGATAACCGCCCTCTTCATACCCCACATACCCCGGAGGCGCTCCGATGAGTCGCGCCACCGAGTGCTTTTCCATAAACTCTGACATATCTATGCGCACCATGGCATCGTCGCTGTCGAACATAAAGTCCGCCAACGCTTTGCACAGCTCGGTTTTACCCACACCGGTGGGCCCCAGGAACAGAAAGGAGCCATTGGGACGCTTGGGATCCGACAAACCGGCCCGCGAGCGGCGCACGGCATTTGACACCGCTGTAATAGCTTCATCCTGGCCGACCACTCTTTCGCGCAGCGCATCTTCCATTCGCAAAAGCTTGTCCCGGTCACCCTCCATCATCTTGGAGACAGGGATACCCGTCCAACGCGACACGACCTCGGCGATCTCCTCATCCGTGACCTTGTTGCGCAGCAATACCGTATCTGCAGACTCTGATTCCTGCGCCACTTCCAACTGCTTTTCCAGTTCGGGGATACGCCCGTACTGCAGTTCCGACATGCGTGTGAGATCACCCGCCCGGCGCGCCGCCTCGAGATCCAGTTTCACCTGCTCCAGGTCGCTCTTGATATGTGCGGCCCCCTGCACGGACGCTTTCTCCGCTTTCCAGATTTCCTCCAGATCGGAGAACTCCCGCTCGACTTTGTCGATTTCCTCGTTCAGTCTTTCCACCTGTTTCTTGGCAGCGGGGTCACTGTCCTTTTTCACGGCTTCCCGCTCAATCTTGAGCTGTATCAACCGTCGCTCCAGTTTGTCCATTACTTCGGGCTTGGAGTCGATTTCCATACGAATACGACTGGCGGCCTCATCGACCAGATCGATGGCCTTGTCAGGCAGTTGCCGGTCGGTAATGTAACGCTGGGACAGCCGCGCGGCGGCAATGATGGCACTGTCGGTGATATCCACCCCATGGTGCACTTCGTAGCGCTCTTTCAAGCCGCGCAGAATCGCTATCGTGTCTTCCTCGTTGGGTTCATCCACGAGAACTTTCTGGAAACGTCGCTCCAGGGCGGCATCTTTTTCCACATACTGACGGTATTCATTCAAGGTCGTGGCACCCACGCAATGCAGTTCACCACGCGCCAGGGCAGGTTTGAGCATATTGCCCGCATCCATTGATCCCTCTGCCTTGCCAGCACCCACCATGGTATGGAGCTCATCAATAAACAGGATGACACGCCCCTCCTGCTTGGAGAGTTCGTTCAGCACGGCCTTGAGTCGCTCTTCAAAATCGCCTCGGAACTTGGCACCGGCCAGCAGCGCACCCAGATCCAGCGACAACACGCGCTTGTCGCGCATACTTTCAGGGACTTCGCCGTTCACTACACGCTGGGCAAGACCTTCGATAATAGCGGTCTTTCCCACGCCGGGCTCACCGATCAGCACCGGATTGTTCTTGGTGCGACGCTGCAGTACCTGAATGGTACGACGGATTTCGTCGTCACGACCGATGACAGGATCCAGCTTGCCCTGCTCCGCTCGCTCCGTCAGATCTATCGTGTATTTGTCCAACGCCTGACGCGATTCCTCAGCCTCCGGATTGTCCACTGCTTCCCCCCCACGCATCGCGTCGATCGCTGCTTTTAAATCCAACGGGCGTACGCCGTTGGCCTTCATCAACTCGCCAGCAGACGTCTTGCTTTCCAGCATCGCCAACAGCACCAGCTCGCTGGAAATATAGGTGTCACCGCCCTGCTGCGCCAGTTTGTCGGTGACGTTGAGAATTCGCCCCAGATCATTCGACATATGCACATCACCGCCGGTTCCGGATACGGTCGGCAGCGCTTCGACAGCGGCCCTGGCGCCTGCCGTCAGTCCGGCGACATCTGCCCCGGCCTTCTGCAACAGGGGTTTGCAGGCTCCACCGCGCTGCTCAAGCAGCGCGCTAAGCAAATGCACAGGCTCGATAAAATTGTGGTCCTTGCCGAGCGCCAGAGACTGGGCGTCTGCCAGTGCGGTCTGCAATTGATTGGTCAGTTTATCCATTCTCATTCGATACTCTCCTCGATGATCACCTCCGGTGGAGGCATATCGTACTGTTGGGCATAAAATGGGGGCGAATCACCCTATTTCAAGTGTGGTAATAGTGGCAATAGCAAAAATCTAGCGCAACAGGATCAGGCTGGCCATACGGCCCGTCTGGCCATCTCTGCGGTAGGAGAAGAAACGCCCGGGGTCGCTGTAGGTGCACAGGTCGCCGCCGAACACACCGCTCAACCCCATGTCATCGAGACGCAGACGGGCCAGCGTATACAGATCCGCAAGGTAGTGGCCGGGGCGATCTGAGGGTGCAAAACAGGCCGCAACCTTTTTCGCTTGCGATGGCGCTGCCGAGGACAAATAGGCGGCCCTCACCTCTTTGCCGACCTCAAAGGCCGCAGGGCCGATTGCGGGACCCAGCCACGCCAGCAATCGCCCGGGCGGAGTCGCCATTGCCGCCACAGTCGCCTCCAGCACGCCCGCCAGCAAACCGCGCCAACCCGCATGCGCGGCAGCGACCACATCACCATCGACTGAACACAGCAATACCGGTAAACAATCTGCGGTCATAACGGTACAGACCGCACCCGGGGTGCGACTCCACTGGGCATCTGCCGGCGGCGGGCTTGCACACGGCGCCGCCTCAACCACGGCCGTACCGTGCACCTGCGATAACCAGGAGATGGAGGAGCCGCCCGGCAGCGCATTGACCAACAACGCCCTGTTCGCCGCTACCGCATCCTCCTCATCACCCACGTGGCAACCCATATTGAAACTTTCATACGGCGCCGCGCTGTGTCCGCCAATGCGTGTGGTTGACAGCGCATACACAGTGTCCGGCGCAGGCCAGTCCGGCTCAATAAAGCGCAGTGTCATGGGCGAACGGCGGATCTTCCGCCTCCAAAATAGCGATCAGGCGCTGGATATCGTCTGGCAGCGGGCATTCAAACTGCACCGCTTCCTCTGTCTTCGGATGAATAAATCCCAGAGATCGGGCATGCAGTGCCTGTCGGGGAAAGTTTCGCAACGCCTCTATCAACTCGTCCGACGCGCCCTTGGGTATGCGGGGCCGGCCACCGTACAAGGGATCTCCAATCAACGGGTAATGTCGATGGGCCATGTGCACCCGAATCTGGTGCGTTCGCCCGGTTTCCAGGTTGACCGTAATACGGGTGTGGTGACCAAAGCGCTGCGCCAGGCGGTAGTGGGTTATCGCTGGTTTCCCACCGACGGCGGTCACTGCCATTTTCTTGCGCTGGCGCGGATGGCGCCCCATGGCAGCGTCCACAGTCCCCCCTCCCGTCATTGCGCCAATGACCAGTGCACAGTATTCCCGCTTCACCGTTCTCTCCTGCAACTGATCAACCAGGTCGTGATGTGCGGGCAGGGTTCTGGCAACGACCAACAGACCAGAGGTATCCATGTCCAGGCGATGCACAATCCCCGCGCGGGGCAGCAACGCCAGTTCAGGCGCATGGGCCAGCAGGGCATTGACCAAAGTCCCCTCAGCGTGTCCTGCAGCCGGGTGCACAACAAGTCCCGCGGGCTTATTGACGACCAGGATAGTGTCGTCCTCGTAGACCATATCCAGCGCGATCTCCTGGCCACGCCACGACACTTCCGCTTCCAATTGGGCGTCGACCTGCACGCTGGCGCCCTCTGACACTTTGTCTCGCGGACGACAGCGCTGACCATTCACGGACACCGCGCCCGCCTTGATCCACTCCTGCAAACGGGACCGGGAATATTGCGGGAAAAGTTGCGCTGCAACCTGGTCCAATCTGCAGCCGTGCATCTCCTGCGGCACACTGGCCTGCAGCTCCACCTTTTCAATCATGACAATTCCTGTTTATGCGCCAGCCCGCCTGTGGTTAAATACCGCAGCAATAGCACCCGCGCTAGGTGGGATTTTAGCACGCTGACGCGAGCCATTAGGTGAAAGCATGAAATACATCTTTTTTATTATCTTCAGCATGACCCTCTACGGCTGCTCCAGCAACGAGGAGCTGCCCGATATCGCTGCCGATGCCGGTGAGCAGCAAATCTACGAGGACGCCCAGCGCTATTTGCGCGCCGACAGCTACAGTCTGGCCATCAAGAGCCTGGAATTGCTGGAATCCCGCTACCCGTTTGGCAAGTATGCCGAACAGGCTCAGCTGGAACTGATCTATGCACATTACAACGCCTATGAGCACGAGGCGGCGGTAGAGGCAGCAGACCGATTCATTCGCTTGCACCCGCAGCACCCCAGCGTCGACTACGCCTACTACATGAAGGGCCTCGCCGCCTACTCAGCAAATGATGATATCTTCGCCCGCTTCATGCCTACCGATCCCACCCAACGCGATACATCGCAGGCCAAGGAAGCGTTCAGCGAATTTGCACAGCTGGTCTCCAGATTCCCCAACAGCCCTTACGCAGCGGACGCTGAGGCTCGCATGATTTCTCTGCGCAACCTGCTGGCACGGCACGAAATAATGGTCGCCAATTACTATCTGCGTCGGGGAGCCTACCTCGCTGCAGTCAATCGCGGCAGATTTGTCGTGGAGAATTTCCAGCGCACGCCGGCGGTCGCCGATGGGCTGGCCATTATGGCACAAGGGTATATTTTCCTGGGCATGAATGACCTGGCCCAGGAATCCATCACCGTGTTGGCCACCAACTACCCCAACTATCCTGCGATTAACAAAAATGGTGAATTTGTGAGCAATTTCACCCTGGCGGGAGAACAGCGCTCCTGGGTTAACAAGATTTCCTTCGGACTGTTTGATCCGCCCTCACCGCCCCAGTTTGATCACCGCCCCGAGGTGTGACTGCAGCCCCATAGGGGGCTGGACTAGTCTCCCAGGCGCCATCCCGACGTGATTGGATAGCGCCTATCACGGCCGAAGCCGCGCCGCGTTATACGCACTCCCACGGGTGCCTGTCGGCGCTTGTACTCGTTCAGATCCACCAGTCGCAGAACCTTGTTCACCTGTTCGCGGTCCATACCCATGGCGATAATGGCTTCGGCGCTGTAATCCTGCTCAACATACAGCGCGAGGATACGGTCCAGCACTTCGTAGGGGGGAAGACTGTCCTCGTCTTTCTGGTCGGGCGCCAGTTCGGCGGAGGGAGGACGGTCGATCACCCGCTGTGGAATACACGGGCCGAGAGAATTGCGATAGCGACACAGTTCAAATACCAGTGTTTTTGGCACATCCTTGAGCACATCGAGACCCCCTGCCATGTCACCGTAGAGGGTGGAGTAGCCCACGGCCATCTCGCTCTTATTACCTGTGGTCAACACCAGATAGCCTTTTTTGTTGGAGATAGACATCAACAGTACGCCGCGACAGCGGGCCTGCAGATTCTCCTCTGTGGTATCCGGGCTGGTCCCGGCAAACTCCTCCCTAAGGCTGGTCATGAAAGCCTCGTATATGGGCTCAATCGATATCACCTTGTGTGTGACACCCTGCAGCCGGGCTTGCTCTGCGGCATCTTCAATACTCATCTGCGAGGTATAGCGAAAAGGCATCATCACCGCCTCCACCCGCTCGGGCCCCAGCGCCTCCACTGCCACCGCCAGGGTCAACGCGGAATCGACACCACCGGATAAACCGAGCACCACGCCGCGGAAGCGATTCTTATTGACGTAATCGCGAACCCCCAGCACCAGCGCCTGCCAGGTGGCGGACAACTCCTGTGGTGGCGGCGACGGTGCTGGCCCGGTGATACTGGCCGGCTGCGCTGCCATGTCCACCTGTAGCCAGTACGCACCCTCCTCAAAACCGGGCGCCGCTGCGGCCACCGTACCATCAGCCGCTACGGCGAAGGAGCCTCCGTCGAACACCAGCTCATCCTGGCCCCCCACCTGGTTGACATACACAATGGGAATACCAGCCTCGCGGGCGCGGGCCGCAACAGTCTCCCAGCGCTCCAGCCGCTTATCGAGATGATACGGTGAAGAATTAATATTGAGCAACAGCTGCGCACCGGCTTGCGTCGCTTGTAAGGTCGGCGTGCTCTCCCAGATATCCTCACAGATACTCAAGCCCACCGCGACACCATTTATGTTGACAACACACGGCTCGCCACCGGCTGTGAAGTAGCGTTTTTCGTCAAACACCTGGTAGTTGGGGAGGAGTTGCTTGAAGTACTGGGCCACGATCTGTCCGCGATGCAATACGCCTGCGGCATTGTAAAGGGTTCCATCGACGCGCAGTGGATACCCGATGACCAGATAGGCAGACCCTTTCATCGCGGCACAAAGCGTTGCCAAAGACTGCTCGACTCGCAGGCCAATACTGGGACGTAACAGCAAGTCTTCCGGCGGATATCCACTGAGGGTCAGTTCAGGACAAACGACAATCGGTGAATCGTGCTCGCTTTCGGCCAGCGCGATTGCCTCGATAACTTTCTGTGTGTTGCCTTCGAAATCACCGACAAGGGTATTCATCTGGGCCATCAGGATATTCAGGGTGCTCATGGAACCTTCGGACGCTCTCGTTTCGCAGACCGCCATTGTCCGGAAAAGCATCGTCTATAGCCAGTCCTTGAACGTATCAATACCTGTTACAATGGCACCCAATTCCAAACATCATAAAAGCCATAAGGCCAGCGCACGGTGAATCGCACAGCCATTCTTACAAAACCCGAGGCTCACTCCCCGAGCCATCAGAACCTTGCACTCTTTCGGGTCTATGTGGGATACCGCTCGTTGCTGTCGGTGGTGCTGTTGATCATGCTGGTAAGCCCGAACACCCGGCAACTGGTGGGAACCCTGAATCCTGCACTGTACACAACAGTGGCCCTGGCGTACCTGGCTACCAGCATTCCGCTGGTGGGATCACTCTCAACGCGTCTGAATCAAAGCCAGAAATTGATGGTTCTGGTGTTTCTGGTGGATATTGTCGCCATCACGCTGTTGTCCGACAGCAGTGGGGGAATGATAAGCGGTCTACCCGTATTGCTGGTGATAACAGTAGCTGCCAGCGCAGTACTGATATCCAACAGAACACTTGCCACACTGATTGCCGCCATTGGCGTTATGGCTATCTTGCTGGATACCGTCTGGCTGATACTACACGATGTACTCGACAGCAGTTCGTTGTTTCCTGCAGGGATTCTCGGGCTGCTGATTTTCGGTGTAACACTGATAGTGCAGCCCATTGCTCACCGCCTCGGTCGCGCCGAGGAACTGGCTCGCAATCGCGCGAGTGACTTGTATAGCCTGCAACGACTGAATGAACAGATCGTCCAGCATATGCAGACAGGCATTCTGCTGGTCAATAATGAAGGTGTAGTGCGGATCATGAACAAGGCGGCAATCGGACTGCTTGCACCAGAGCGCCCGGTTACTGTAGAGCAGGGTCGCCAGTTGGCGGACTACTGCCCGGAACTCGCCTACCAGTTTGAGCACTGGAAAAATTCCGGCGTGCACAGGGCCAAGCCGTTTACTGTCGCTCAGGGCACGCTTCCGGTGATTGCCAACTTCCGTGAGTTGCAGCCCAACGCCAACCAGGAGGCGCTGGTTTTCGTCGAAGACTACACGCCAGTTACACAGTATGCGCAATCACTCAAGCTCAACTCACTCGGACGTTTGACAGCCAGCATCGCACACGAAATCCGCAACCCATTGGGTGCAATCAGCCACGCCGCGCAACTGCTGCAGGAATCACAGGATCTGTCGCCGCCTGACCGCCGCATGGCGGATATCATCCAGAGCCACTGTGAACGCGTAAACCAGATCGTGGAGAGCGTCATGCAGATCTCCCGCCGTGAGCCCCCGAAACCACAGTACCTGATGTTGGCACCGTGGTTGACAGAGTTCGTCGGCGAGTACCTGAACGCCCTCAATCGACCGGCGGAGGTAGCGATTGACTGTCACTACAAAGAGCTGCTGGTGGAGTTCGACCCCGAAAATCTGCAGCGGGTATTCGCCAATCTGCTCGACAATGCCTTGCGCCACAGCAAACTCGCCACAGGGCGGGAAACGGCACGAATCGAGGTCGATCTGGACTCCTCACTACATCAGTGCCATGTCGACATTATAGATGCAGGCAGTGGAGTACCGTCTGCGGATCAGGCAAAATTATTCGAGCCGTTTTTTACCACGATGGCCGAGGGTAGTGGCATGGGCTTGTACCTGTGCAAGGAGCTCTGTGAGATTAACAACGCAGATTTGTACTATCGCCCGACACGAAAGGGTGAAAGCTGTTTTCGAATTTCCATGAACCAACGAGCGCTCTAGTGCCCGCATCAGGGATATGCCTGATAAAGTCAGTCCAGAAGCGGTCCTGAGTGAGGCTAGACAATGACCCAAAGTGTATTGATCGTAGATGACGAGCCGGATATCCGCGAGCTACTGGATATCACGCTTAGCCGTATGGGCCTCGATACGCACAGCGCCGCTACCCTGGGAGAAGCCAGGGAGATGGTTGAGAAGATCAAGCCGGACCTGTGCCTGACTGACATGCGCCTGCCAGATGGCAACGGTATTACGCTGGTAGAATATATCCAGCAGCAGTGCCCCCATATCCCTGTTGCGATGATCACCGCACACGGGAGTGTGGAGACTGCGATTTCGGCGCTGAAGGCCGGGGCGTTCGACTTCATCAGCAAGCCAATTGAACTGGAGAATCTGCGCAGACTGGTGAGCTCCGCATTACAACTGGAGGGAGACCCCCGTCGGGCACAGGACGCAGTCGACCAGGAGCTGATAGGGTCCGCTCCCTCGATACAAAGCCTTCGACAACAAATATCCAAGCTGGCGCGCAGTCAGGCTCCGGTGCACATACACGGAGAATCCGGCAGCGGCAAGGAAGTTGTCGCCCGACTGATTCACAACAACGGTGCGCGCGCGAACGGGCCATTCGTGGCGGTCAACTGTGGCGCAATCCCGCCGGAACTGATGGAAAGCGAGTTGTTCGGACACCTGAAAGGCAGCTTTACCGGTGCCAGCCAGGACAAGGTCGGACTGTTTCAGGCCGCCTCCGGCGGCACGCTTTTCCTCGATGAAGTAGCAGACCTGCCGCTGAACATGCAGGTAAAACTGCTGCGTGCGATTCAGGAAAAAACCGTGCGACCGGTGGGCGCCAGTGAAGAGCAACAAACCGATATCCGGCTTCTGAGTGCTACCCACAAAAACCTGGAAACGGAAGTGGAGGCCGGGCGGTTCCGGCAGGATCTGTACTATCGCATTAACGTTATTGGCGTTCGGGTACCGAGCTTACGCGAGAGGCTTGAAGATCTTCCGGCCTTGACCACCGCAATCCTTGACCGTATTGGCGCGACAGGCAGCAAGGCGGCTTATCTGGATAAGTCCGCACTCAGGGCGCTGGCAGACTACAACTTCCCGGGGAATGTTCGCGAACTCGAGAACATGCTGGAGCGCGCTCTGGCGCTTTCAGACGGTGAGAAAATCATCGCCGATGACTTGCAGTTTTCCAGCGCCAGGACGCACCCCGAGCCGGCCGCTAGACCTAAAACTGAACCGGTCGAGCGCGCCAGCTCAGTGCGCCGGGCACACGAGGCATTCGGTGACCTCGAGGGTTATCTGGAAGATCTTGAGCGCGAAATTGTCAGCGCCGCACTTGAAGAATGTCGCTGGAACAAAACGGCGGCAGCAAAACTGCTTGGCATCAGTTTCAGAAGCCTTCGTTATCGGCAAAAAAAGCTGGGGCTGGACGACTGAGCCGACTCACCAACAGCGTCGACCCCGATCCTCTCCAGAGCTCCGTTTACGGCCAGACGAGTCCAGGCTCAAGATGCCGCAGTCCCGATCAGCGGCCTGGGCGAACTGGGGAGTGGCGGAGAGTGTATAGGCATTGGCCCGTGTCGTGAGATTGATCAGGTACACCCGGTTTTCAGCGAGGCCATCCACCACATTACCGCGGGCATCGATCGCATAGGGATGTGATGGATATGCCAGTTCTGTGAGCATTTCAGCATACCGCTTGTGATTCAGGAAGTACTGTTCCTGCCGCATCATGGTCTCTAATAGCGCCGCCCCACCGAGCGTTCGGCGCGTATCTATAAGCTGTCGTTGATATGCGGGCAGCATCAGTGAGAGCAGAACAACCATCAAACTGGCGACTACAAGAAGCTCTATCAGCGAAAAGCCTTTTTCATGTGAACCCATCGCGCTGCGCTTCCCACCAACCTAAAGTGGATCAATGCCGGGTTCGCGCCAATACGTCCGATACAATCGCTGTGCGTGACTGGGCAGTAGCTGTGTAGTATCGCGCACGTGATCACCATCCAGGTCATACAGATCGATTCCTCCGCCCGGCAGGAAAATAGCGTCAGCAACCGGCCTCGCAGGCGCGGGAATACCATCACCCAGTTCATAGTGCCTCTGGCTATTCGCTGCGGCAGTGGCGTTGCGAAGCCGCAATACGTACAACCTGCCCTGCCCCTGCCTCCTGCCGCAGGATGTCACTTCACCGGGCGTAAATGTAGACGCAAACACCGTGCCGCCATCTGTCAGTGGTGTAGACAAACCTTTTTCACCGGGCTGACCGAAACGGACCTGCCAGCCGTTGAACGCACCCCGAGTTGCACAATCGACGCTACCTTCCTCACTCACAACTTGTTCTGTTCCGTCAATGCAGTCCGTTTGATCGACCAGATCCGATACCTGGTATCTGCCCGCTGGATTACTCACTGTATTCTCGGCAACCGCGACAGCGCTGCCTGTCATTATCTCCCGATCCTTCAAGTAAAACAGGGCGTTTTCTACCAGCGTCTCATTGGGGTCTGCACGATTACCACTCTGGATAAGCAGCCCATCGAAGTCTCCGCTTTCATCGAAAGATTGCACAATATCCGGTGCATGAAAAAACCGCCTGTCCTCGCGCGCAGACCCCCCGGGTTCATTGGCATCGAACCCCAGATCAGCCAGCTTGGTGATGAACCAGTTGTCCCTGCGGTGATCGCTGCGTCCTTCCGAATTTGGGGGCAGATCGACACGCCATACCGCGCCACCGGTGTCGCCAACATAAACCCGGTGAATGACACCCTGCGGTGTGACCAGCGCCGACACAGTTGAGGGAATACTGTCCACCAGGCCCGCATGCATATAACGGCTGTTGCTACTGGTCCCAGTCTGCCCATTGACCGCCTTCCAGATCAATTCTCCCGTGCGCGCATTTACGATGTATAGAGCGTTGCCGACAGCATCGTCACCAGCATCGAGATCTTTGCCAAGCCTGGCAGTGAAGTCGTGATTCCAGCCGCCATCGTAGCCTCCCGCAAAAATGAGTACATCCACTACTCTGCCACTGTAGTTTACCTTGCCCACCACTGGCGTGGAGAAGCTCAATCCCAGTTCGTCAAAGGCGCCACCGACCGTCCTGCTGATACGCCACGCCAAGCGGGGGACCGCATCCGGATCGCTGATATCGAGCGCAAAATAGCTCGAGCCACCACGGCGCATGCCGAAGAACACATAGGCTTCATCACCCTGGGCGTGATCGAGTGTGCCGTCATCATTGTGATCGACGCGCAACACGACTGGCGCCCCATCCACGCCATAATACTTCGGCAGGCCCTCGCGATTGTTCTCATGCCGCCAGCGAATCGCGGGCAGCGATTCTGCGGGGAAAAACCCGAACACCTCTCGACCGGACTCCCGCCCCGCCGTATCGGTGCTCTGGACGATATGAAAAGCGCCATCGCCACTGCCAAACATTACCCGGACATTGGGGTTGTCCCTGCTGTAGCCGGGCGTGGCACCGTAGTTGAGTGCGAACGGTCGCGAGTGCATGACCTCGCCGAGTAGCCAGCCACGCGCCGCAGCACCCGGCGCATCAATCTCCTGCCCTCTCGCCCACCGGATGAGGTTGAGGAGTTGTTCATCCGCGAGTGTTTGTTCGGGATCAAGTAACGGTCTAATCGCAGTGGCCGTCTGCGCATCGGCGTCGAATGGTAACAATTCCCCTCCCGTCATGGGGGCATAAAAAAGCTGTCTGGGGCCGTACCCGTTTACCGGCGCCTCGGTATTGGTGTCGCCAATGAAATAGTGCACCCGCTGACCGGGCACGGTGTTGTATTCAACAAAGCCATCAATTTTTTGTCCCGCACCGCCGCGGGCTACAACCGGGCCATCCGCATCATTGGGAACGACATCTGCCACGTCGCGCGGCAGGGTCGCGACGTCTGTCCAGAAGGTCAACGCGTCCAGGCGCAAGCGGCCCCTGTTGCCACCTGTGCCTTCATAGGCGGGTGCACCTCGCGCGTCGAGCACCTGGCCAATCGCAAGATCCTCTCCCTCACGCTGCCGATCTCCTGCGAGCTCCAGTTTCAGTTTCTTCAGGTTGCCGGGCCAGTTGCTGCCGGCCTGCGGCAAAAACTGCGGCAAAAACAACGCATCCAACACCTGGCCGCGAGCGAACACATCGTTGGAAAAGGCCGCATCCATTGCATAACCGGCAACGGCAACCTGCTGCAGTAGCCTCGCTGTCAGGCGTGCTTGCAACTGCAACGGGTCATCGACGTAAATAAGAGGCTCGCTATCCCCGGCAATGGCATAGTCCTGCGCATTCCCCCGTTGTTCACGAGTTGTGACTACCCAGGTAGTCTGCAGCGGCACCACGGTGTCTGTCTGCGGCAGGAGATCCGTGTCCGCCTGGTGCAGATAGGCCAGAAACTGCGAGAAAAACGTGTTCTGGCCCAGGTCAGGCAATTGTTTCACTATTTCGGTGTCCAGGTTCTCATCGTGAGCGGGCGAACCCAGCGTAAACAGCATGGAGTAAAGCTGTGGGCATTCCGACCGACTCTTGAACGGGGTAACGTACTTCCCATTTTCGAGAATACTCTGGTCATAATCGGGATGTGGTTGCGAGCTGCCGAAGTTCCCTACGGTATTGCGCCCGAGCGCCACCTCCCCACCGACCAGATACCGCAACCACTCGAAGTACGTTTCGCGGGGTTGCAGTGTATGACTTGCCTGCAACGCCGGAGTTGGCAGGGCCTTCAAGGTAGCGATGACATCGGCCCTGTGCGTCTGCAGCTTGCGGTATCCCTGCAGTATCGTGCCTCCACCCAGAGCGACTGTCGGATCGCTCGCGGGGTTGTCCTGGTGATTGGATATCAGTAGCGATAGCGACAGGTTATCAAGCAGCGGATTCTCCAGAACCGCGGACAATACGGCCCTGAAAACACCGGGCGCCGTCACGGACTCGCCTTCCTGGTACATGTCCTCCAGATGGCGAAACGCCGCGGCGCTCATGAAGGGCGGCCGACAATCCAGCGGGAACGTACACAGCGCAGAGTCGCGGCTGCTGTCCCCCAGATCCATTACCACTTGCACAAACACACCCTCGGTACCGTACAAGTACGCTTCAATATCATCTGCCGTAACCGGGCAGACCTGCAAACCGAATAAAAGCAGCACCAGATTGAACATATTTCTCATAGCCGCTCTCCTGACATTTAACGAAACGCGGGGATCCGTATAGCAATACCCTGCACCACATGCGCGCCACCCCGCCCGACCTCATGTCCTTTGAGTTCCACATCGATTTCAAACAGGGCTGCATCAAAGCTGGCGCTGCTGGACACGACATCCTCACGTTCGCGCAACGGAAATCCATGCAACAGCAATGGATCCTGTCTGATCACACGTAAATCAACCGACAACCCTTCAAGTGCCAGCACCGAGTCTGGCATCTGCAGCTGGCTGCTGTGACACGCGGGCGATTCTGTTCCTATTGGACAGTTGGTATTACCAACACTGCCTGCAAGCACAAAATTGCCGGGCTGCAGAGCAAGCTCCTCCGCGATACCCTGTGCAGCATGCAGCGCTTCCTCCAGAAACTGATCATTCCCGGCCATGTGCAGTTGCATAATGGAAGACCGCATAACCATGGCGGCGATCATCGCCAGCATCAGAAGAAAAACCATAGCCAACAAAATGACTGCGCCACGATTCGACACGCGTGAAGTGTTGCTGGCGAACTGCCCCCATTGCGCCATCATTCAACTCCGTGGTGCTTTGTGATTGCGAAGCACCACCGTTGTACTCAGCACACGGCGCAGGTAGGCATCGTGTGTCGGGGGCAACACTTTTTGGCCGAGGTGGTAAGTCCGGCTATCCCGATATCCGGGCAGTGCGCCAATGCTGCGCAGCAATACATATATTTTCGCGCTCACCGCGCCTCGCAACTGCATTTGTGTGGGGGTTGATGTGTACGTGTTGGGCACACCGTCATCGTCGGTATCGATACCAAACTCAAGCTGCAGGTTTTCCACCCCCTCCACCAGGCAGCGGGAAGTCATGGCATTGCCGGCGAGTGTTTCCATACACAGGCTGGGGAGCCCATCGCCGACTTTACTGGACCAGGCGCGGATAAATATGATGCGAGAAATTGCCTCCCAATAACTCAGTGAGGGCACTGCCCTGGATGCATGGCGCAATTCCACCGGAGGCAATTGCTCCCACTCGGGATCACCCCCTGAAACGAGCCGAAGGTACCAGCCCTCTATGTCAGAAGACGTCAGTGTCTGGGCGGGCTCCCCCCGCAGCAAACTGGCATCGGCTGCAGTGCGTTTTATCGCTAACAGATCACTGTTCAATACCATCGCCGTGGTATCTACACAGGTGAATGCTATCCGGTGCAGTGATACCGGTGGTGACTGGCCGTCATAATCGTTGATTATATCCAGTGGATTGCGGACACTGAGAGCCCAGTCCGCGTCGCTGCAATCGCCGCCTATAGTAGCCGCTTGGAGCTCCATTGAGGGAGAAAGGAGGCCGCCATAGAAGCCCGCCATCGCTAACTCTCGCGACAGCAACCGCATCGCATAGCGTCCGTTTTCCTGCATGCGAGCCATCTGCTCTTCATAGTACACATTGCGCTTGGCCACCAGATACGCGCTCACCATACCGCCACTGAGAAGCAATCCAAGCAGCAGGGAAATCAACAACTCCACCAGCGTCACGCCACTGAAGAAGTGATGACCCTTTAGCACTTTCCCGAGGCCCACCCTCACTGCCCCCCGATGAAGCTGGACAGGGTGACCTGGTGACGTTGCGACGCATCCTCGGCGTCGAAGCAATCGGCAGTTGGCCCTACATCGAACGCCATCGCACTGCGCCAGGTGATTGTCACATCTACCCCTCCCGCGCCGCTGGCGATACAGGCCCGGGGCGCTTGCAGTCCACCCACATATCCCACCGAGTCGCGTTCCGTGCTACCAATCAGCTGTGATTCCCACTGCCAGATATCGAAAGCCGCCAACTCATCTGCGGTGCACTGTGAGGCATCGCAGTCCACATCCGGGCGCGGCAATGGACTCTCTTTATCGCCCACGGCAACAACTCGATACGCCAGAATCTGACCCGGATTTGCGCGCATGCGCTCGAGGATATCGCGCGCCAGAGCAATGGCCATTGAACGCTGACCGGCCTCGATGATGGTTTTTTTGCCGACAAGTTGTGCAGACAAAAGGCCCGTGATGCCCATCGAAAATATCATCAACGCGACAAGAAATTCCAGCATACCGACGCCCCGCTGCGCTTCATGATAGAGCATCCTTGCCCCCCTCTCTCCGACACACTTGCATCCAGCCCGCCTTCAAACAGCCGGGCACTGCCCCCAACCTTCAACTAACCGTGCGCGGCCAACGATATTCATGACAATACTCAGTGACGGCACACCCAACTGCTGTGGAGGACAGAACATAAGTGTGCGCGTGCTGTGTGAAGTGCCATCCGGCAGGTAATTGATCAGTTCAAACGCATCGCGAGAGCCGCTGCGATTGGTCAGCTGGTAGCCGTCAGGCAAGCCCTCGAACACGCGAAGTACTGCATCTGTGCCACTGTCGACAACCTTGTCCCTGTCTGCATTGGCAAAGACTATCCAACCCCCGGCGTAGATCCCCGAACACTCGGGGATACCGGTCCTCGCCATTGCAGATGGACAGATACTGACAGGATGATTTCTCATCACAGCTTCACTGCGAGCGAGATTGATCGCAGCCAGAAACCGGCTGGACTCCGTGTGCAGGCGAGTGCCGGCCAGTTGGCGCTGCATCATCGGTGCACCGATCGACAAAAGCGTGGCGATCAACACCAACACAATCATCATCTCTATAAGGGTAAACCCCCTGCCGAGGCCTTGTAGCGACGTCCTGTCCACAGCATTCCTCCTTGCTGGCAACAAGCTTAGGCAAGTCGGGACACGGCGCCAAGCGATTGGCTGGATATGCCGGAATGGAAGGGTATTTATGCTCTGGAACGAGCTGGGGTGATGGCCTGCGGCTATAAATTCTTCACGGCAATACGCAATTCACGCGGCAGTGAAAAGGTGACGTTCTCTGGCCGGCCGGCGACTTCAATCGGCGCGCTGGCTCCCAGCGCGCAGAGACCATCCAGCACCTCCTGTACCAGCACTTCTGGCGCTGAGGCTCCCGCTGTCACACCGATGCGTGTTTTCCCCTGCAGCCAGTCAGGGTTGATGTCTTCGGCTCCGTCGAGCAAATAGGCTTCGGCACCCATTCGCTCAGCCAGTTCCCGCAGTCGGTTGGAATTGGAACTGTTGGGTGAACCCACCACCAGCATCAGGTCACAATCTGCGGCGAGTTTCTTCACTGCATCCTGGCGATTTTGAGTGGCGTAACAGATATCATCCTTGCGCGGCCCCTCAATATTCGGATAGCGCGCGCGCAGGGTATCGATAACCTTGGCCGTATCATCCATCGACAGGGTGGTCTGCGTCACATAGGACAAATTGTCAGGATCCTTTACCACCAGTGTGGAGGCCTGGTCGTCGTCCTCCACCAGATAGATATCGCCACCGGCACGGCGGTCATACTGCCCCATCGTGCCCTCTACCTCGGGGTGGCCGCGATGGCCGATCAGCACACACTCACGGCCCTGCATGCTATACCCGGCGACTTCAACATGCACTTTTGTCACCAGCGGGCAGGTTGCATCAAACACCTTCAGCGAGCGCTCTGAGGCCTCTCTGCGCACGGCCTGGGACACCCCGTGGGCACTGAAAATCACAATGCATTGGTCCGGAACCTCATGCAGGTCATCGACGAAGATGGCACCACGCGCGCGCAGGTCTTCCACCACAAACTTGTTGTGAACCACTTCGTGACGCACATAGATCGGGGCACCAAATACCTCCAGCGCCCGATTGACAATATCAATCGCACGATCGACACCGGCGCAAAAACCGCGTGGATTAGCCAATCGAATTTCCATTCCCGAACCCTTCTCGTGCTGCGCAAACCAGGGATTTCCCCGACGCGTAAGTAGTTTATCCCGTGATACTAGTGCAGCTCTGCCGGCTCCACCCTGTGAATCAACACATCAAACAGGATTGTACGCCCCGACAGCGGATGATTGAAATCTACCGTAACCTCATCATCATCGAATGCGATGATCATTCCAGGCACTTCGCCGCCACTGGCATCGGCAAAGGAAAACACAAGACCAATCTCAAGATCCATGTCGTCCTCAAACTGATCGCGCGGCAGATACTGCACATTGTTGTCATTCGGCTGGCCAAAGGCGTCTTCCGGCGGCACAACAAACATCTGACGCTCACCGGGCGACATCCCAAATAACAGCCGTTCGAACCCGGGAAGCAGGCTGCCGTCGCCGATCACAAAATTAACCGAGTCCGCGCCGAAGTTTGAATCCACTTCCGAACCATCCTCCAGGCCGACCGAGAAATTCAGGAAAACACGAGTGCCCTCACTGACAGGTACCATAGTCATCACTCGGCTTTCCTCTCTCCCACGGCGGGTTTATCGCGATGTAAAAAACTGTCCAATAGCATGCACGCTGCGCCTATGGATATGGCTGAATCAGCAATATTGAACGTAGGGAAGTAGCTGTTCTTATAGTGGACTGAAATAAAATCCACAACATACCCAAGCGCCACGCGATCCCACAGATTACCGAGGGCGCCACCGAGGATCAACCCAAGGCTCAATGCCAGCAAACGCTGGCCACGTGGCATCACCACCAACCAGATCGCCAGGGCTATGCTGATCGCAGAGGCCAGGACAGCGAAAAAGTAGCGCTGCCAGCCGCCAGCGTCGCTGAGGAAGCTAAACGCTGCGCCAGTATTGTGATGCAGCGTGATATTGAGCCACCAGAACACGGGTACCGGCTGCGCATACTCCAGATTACTTGTCGCGGCTGCCTTGGTGTACTGGTCGAACACAATCACCAGCAACGCAAGTACAAACCATGGAATAGCGTGAAGTCCGTTACGCAAAGCAGCGGTGCTCCCCTTGGCCATCGATATTCTCTATACAGCGATCACACAATGTCGGATGGGCTGCACTGGCTCCCACGGAGGGACTGCGATGCCAGCACCGTTCACACTTCTCGGCAGCTGACAATTCAATCAGCAACTTCAACTCCGGCAGTTCACTGCTGACGGCGTCAGTACCGGCGGCCTCAAGCGGCTCTACGGAGACCGCAGACGTGATCAACACAAAACGTAACTCATCACCCAACGCCAACAGCGTCTCACTCAACTCCGCGGTGCAGTACAACGTCACGGCGGCGTCCAGTGCTCCGCGCAAAACACCGGCGGAGCGCTGCGCTTCCATCGCCTTGTTGACGGCTCCGCGCACGGCCATCATGCGCCGCCAGAAGAGACGCCCCATAGTGTCGTCAGCGGCTAGATGTTGCAAACCATCATACCACTGCTCCAGCATCACTGAAGGGCTGCGATCACCCGGCAAATTTTCCCAGATCTCTTCCGCCGTATAACTCAGGATAGGTGCTATCCAACGCACCATTGCCTCACCAATGTGATACATAGCGGTCTGCGCCGAGCGCCTGGCGACGCTGTCCGCCTGCGTGGTGTACTGTCGATCCTTGATGACATCCAGATAAAAGCCACCCAGATCAATCGCACAAAAATTATGTAATTTCTGGTAGATCTGGTGAAAATGGAAGCCGCGATAAGCCTCGATAATCTCCGTCTGTAACTGTGCCGCACGATCGACGGCCCAGCGATCCAATGACAACATGTCGGAAAAATCCAGGGCATCGACGGCGGGATCAAAACCATTCAGGTTCGACAGCAGGAATCGCGCGGTATTTCGAATTCTGCGATAGGAGTCTGCCGTGCGATTGAAAATTTCATCACTGACTGTCAGTTCCCCACGGTAGTCAGTCGCAGCCACCCACAGCCGCAGAATATCCGCGCCGAGTTCGTCCATCACTTTCTTGGCAGGGATGATATTACCCAGTGACTTCGACATTTTGCGGCCGTCACCATCAACCGTGAAGCCGTGGGTCAATACGGTTTTGTAGGGTGCTACACCCTCGATCGCGATGCTGGTCAACAGGGAAGACTGGAACCAGCCGCGATGCTGATCCGAACCCTCGAGATACAAATCGGCCGGAAACTGTAACTCCGCACGCTGCTGTAGTACGCAGGCGTGAGTCACACCGGAGTCAAACCAGACATCGAGGGTGTCATTCACCTTCTCATAGTCCGCGGCCTCATCGCCCAGCAGTTCGGCGGTATCAAGCTCAAACCAGGCATCGACACCGCTCTGCTCCATACGCTGTGCGACCTGCTCCATCAGTTGCGTCGTTGCGGGATGCAGTGCGCCCGTTTGCCTGTGGACAAACAGCGCGATGGGCACGCCCCAGGTACGCTGGCGCGAGATGCACCAGTCTGGCCGCTGCGCCAGCATGCCGTCTATTCGAGCGCGCCCCCACTCGGGCAGCCACTGCACGCCGTCGACCGCTGCCAGTGCCTTATCCAGCAGTCCCTCCTGCTGCATACTCACGAACCACTGTGGGGTGGCTCGAAAAATGATTGGCGTTTTATGGCGCCAGCAATGAGGGTAGGAGTGATCGTAATCTTCGCTGTGCAGCAATACACCGCGCTCCTGCAGCAACGCGATCACATTCGCATTGGCTTTCAATACGTGTTGGCCGGCAAAAAACTCTGTATCAGGCAGATAGACACCGTTGGCACCGACCGGGTTATAGACGTCCAGTCCGTATTTCTGGCCAACCACGAAGTCATCCTGGCCGTGTGCCGGTGCCGTGTGCACCGCGCCGCTACCTGCCTCGGTCGTCACATGCTCACCAAGAATCACCGGCACCTGTCGCTCCAGGAAACAGTGTTGCAGCATCAGGTTTTCCAGCGCGGCCCCTTTGCAATGGCCCAGGATATGAACCGCGTCCAGGCCGTAGCGGGCAGAGCAACTCTCTGCTAACTGTTGGGCTACTACCAGCGCCCGGCCATGCCCTTCGATCAATACGTAATCCAGTTCCGGGTGCAAACTCACGGCCATATTGGCCGGCAGCGTCCACGGGGTGGTGGTCCAGATGGGAATAGCGATCTCACCGTGGTAGTTCGAGCCACAGGCCGCATTGAATGCTGCAGGGTTGACAGCGACGAAGGCGACATCGATCGCGGGAGAACGTTTGTCCTGGTATTCGACCTCAGCCTCGGCCAGAGCGGAGCCGCAATCCATACACCAGTGCACCGGCTTGAAGCCCTTGTGCAGGTGACCGTTCTCTACGATTCGCGAAAGCGCCCGAACAATATCGGCCTCGAATTTGAAATCCATCGTCAGGTACGGTCTGGCCCAGTCGCCAATGACCCCCATGCGCATAAAGTCAGTCCGCTGGCCGTCAATCTGGCGCCGGGCGTACTCGCGGCATTTCTGCCGGAATTCAGTCGCAGTGACCTTGCCACCGGGCTTTCCTACCTTTTTCTCCACATTCAATTCGATAGGCAGACCGTGACAGTCCCAGCCTGGCACATACGGCGCATCGAAGCCATCCAGGGTTCGCGATTTGACGATAATGTCCTTCAGGATTTTGTTGACGGCATGGCCCACGTGCAGATCCCCATTCGCATAGGGGGGGCCGTCGTGCAAAATAAATTTTGGCCGACCGGCACAGGCTTCGCGGATTTTTTCGTACAAACCCATTTCCTGCCATCGCTTCAGGCGTTGGGGTTCCCGCTGCGCCAGGCTGGCTTTCATCGGGAAAGCCGTCACCGGCAGGTTCAGTGTGTTTTTGTAATCGCTCATAGTGTTTTAGACCGAGTTCTGGTCCCGGTTGAACCAGGCCCGAGTATGCTCTATATCCCTCGCAATGTTCTCTTGCAGCTCTTTCACAGAACCAAATTTAATTTCATCCCGCAACTTATGCCGGAAAGTCACTTCAATATGCCGGCCATACAACTCGATCTGCCGATCGAGTAAATGCACCTCCAGATTGGCCTTGATACTATCATCCACCGTGGGTCGCACTCCCACATTGGCCACGCCGCGCGCTTTGTCCAGTCCACCGCCACTGACCTCCACCGCGTAGACGCCGGACAGCGGCGCTCGCAATCGCCGCAACTCCAGATTCGCAGTGGGCGTGCCAATGGTGCTACCCAACTGACGACCATAAATCACCCGACCGGAAATACTGTAGCGGCGACCCAACAGCGCCTCTGCGGTGTCAAAATCGGCACTCTCCAGCGCTTGGCGGATGCGGGTACTACTGACCCGCTCACCGTCGATGGCGAACGTGGGGGTCGATCCCGCCTCGAAGCCGAACCGCGCCCCGCGCTCCCGTATAAGCTCTATATCACCCTGCCGGTCGGCGCCAAAACGAAAATCGTCGCCCAGCATCACATAGCGCACTCCCAGCCCTGCGACAAAGACATCGTCGACGAAGCGTTGCGCCGACATACCGCGAAACTGCTCGTTGAACCGAATGCGCAGTAAACGATCGACCCCAAGCGCTTCCAGCGCGCGGCACTTCTCCCAGAAGCTCATTATCCGCGCCGGCGCCTTGAGTGGCGCAAAGAACTCCCTCGGCAGTGGCTCAAAAACGATGATGAGTGAGGGCAGGTTAAACTCTGCCGATTTTTCAAGCAGCCGACGGATGACCGCCTGGTGACCGAGATGCACACCATCGAACGCACCGATTGTAGCGACACAACCGTGATGTCTGGGCCGCAGATTGTGCAGGCCTCGAATCAATTCCATGGGGTATGTATGCCCAGTCAGACCAAACGACGCAGTATAGCGAACTTGAGCTATATAGCCTACGGTCTGGAGCTCTTCATGGCTGTGAAATTCCGCACCCAATACGCCACTACTGTGCTGGCGGAGCGCGAAGATGTGACATTCGAGTGCCCAGCAGCCAATGGGCGACAAAGTACACAGCAACGCCGATCGCACACAGCAGCAGCAACTCCCCGGTGCGGCGCCACCAGTGCCACTGCAACCAGACCTGCTGCTCGGGCAGGAGCCACAGAATAGCGACCACCAGGCATGCACAGGCAAACAGCAAACGCCGCAAAAACAAAGCCCATCCCGGCTGCACCTGGAAAAAGCCCCTTTTAACCAGGCCGCGTAACAACAGCGCGGCGTTGAGCATTGCCGCCAGGCTGGTAGCCAGCGCCAGTCCGACGTGCCCAATATTCCAGAAATACATCAGCGGCAACGCCAGCAGCAAATTGAGGAACATATTGGCGACCATAGCAACAATCCCGATCTTAACCGGTGTGGCCGTATCCTTGCGCGCATAGAACCCGGGAGCCAGAACCTTCACCAGCATAAACGCTATCAGCCCAATACTGTACGCCTGCAAACTCAGGGCTGACATATAGACGTCTGTCGACGTCAATTTACCGTACTGAAAAAGTGTAATCAAAATAGGCTGGGCCAACAGCAACAGTGCGAGGGCGGACGGCACACCGATCAACAGTACGCAACGCATGGCCCAATCCAGGGTGCCGCTAAAGTGGCCTTGACGGGCCGCGGCCCGATGAGCGGAGAGGTTCGGCAGAATAACGGTGGCAATTGCGATACCAAAAATACCCAATGGCAGTTCTGCGAGCCGATCGGAATAGTACAGCCAGGACACACTACCGGTGGGCAGGAATGAAGCCAGGACAGTATCCAACAACAGGTTAATCTGGCTGACTGACACGCCAAACAGGGCCGGTACCATCAGTGTCAGGATGCGTCGCACGCCCTCATCTTTGGTATCCCACCGGGGCCGCGGTACCAGTTCCAGCCGATACAGCGATGGAAACTGAAACAATAGCTGGATCACACCGGCGAAAAGCACACCCCAGGCCAGGGCAAAAACCGGCACTTCAAACCAAGGCGCCGCCACTAGCGCCGCAAATATCAGGGAAAGATTCAGAAACACCGGCGTAAAGGCAGGCACCGCAAATCGACCATAACTGTTCAATATCGCGCCGCAAAAACCGGTCATGGAAATCAGCATCAAGTACGGGAAAGTGATCCGAATCATCTCGGATGTCAGGCGGAACTTCTCGGGTTGGCTGACGAAGCCGGGGGCAAAAATCATCGTTATGACGGGCGCGGCAAACATCGAGATTGCCGTGATGAACAGTAGCGAGCCTCCCAGTACTCCGGCCACTCGGTCAACGAGGCGCTTAACAGCCACGACATTACCTTCAGCCTTGTAGTCAGCCAATACCGGAATAAAGGCCTGCGAAAAAGCACCCTCCGCGAACAGTCGACGCAAAAAGTTGGGGATCTTAAAGGCGACAAAAAATGCATCGGCATTGGCGCTGGCGCCCACAAAAGTAGCAATCGCCACATCCCGCAGCAGCCCCAGCACCCTCGATGTCATCGTCATGCTACCAACCAGCGCGCTGGATCGCAGCAGGCCGGGCGCCTGTTTGACGGGAGGGTTCACGTTGCTGTCAGTCATATGCAATCAGGCGCTGGCGCCGCTTCAGCACCAGCGTTCGCGCAGCGCAGTGCCATGAATATGCAGCCACTGCAGGGCGATCAGGGTGTGTCCATTGGGAATGCGGTCCTGCGCAAGCAGTTGCAACGCATCACTACGGGGGATGGAATGCACCAGAATATCCTCTCCTTCTTCCTGCAAACCACGGAGTTCTCCGATTGCCGCTGAATTCACCCGACCGCAGAACAGGCGAACCTGTTCCGTACAGGCACCGGCGCTCGGGAATACCGTTGCAATGGGCAGTAACTCTGAGAGATCGCAGCCGGCCTCCTCCATCGCCTCTCGATGGGCCACTGCCTCGTCACGCTCCCCTTCTTCCACGACACCGGCTATGAGTTCCAGCATCCAGGGACTGTTATCGCCGCGGATCGCACCGGGACGAAACTGTTCAATCATTACCAGGCTGTCGGTAGCAGGGTCATAGGGCAGCACTCCCACGGCATCCCCGCGCTCAAAGATTTCCCGCACCACCGGCTCACTCCAGCCTCCGGCAAACCGCCGATGCTGCAGGGTCAATCTGCGCATGGAATAATGGCCGGACCAGACGGTCTGGGCATCCAGCACGCGCACATCCTGCGCCCCGAACTGTAACGCCAGCGACTTCAAAACCGCCCACCGGTGTACCAGTTCACATCTCGCGAGTACTTATCCACCTCGTCCACCACATCGAGAATCATTGCGAACAGCGCCATACGCACCAACAAGCCGTTATCGGTTTGGCGGAAAATAGCCAGATTGGGATTATCGTTGAGATCGTCATCCAACTCCCGTGCATTGACACGAGAATCCCGTGGTAGCGGATGCATAATCACGGTATTGGGCTCACAGTGATGCGTATAGATGCTCTGATTCAGGCGGAAGCGGCCGCGGTACAAATCTGCCTCTTCCTGCGAACTGAACCGCTCCTCCTGAATACGGGTGGAGTAGACAATATCCACGTGGGATATGCTCTCCTCCAGTTTGTCGGACTCCAGGACACTGTGCCCGGTACTGCGAAGGCTCTCGACGATCTCCGGCGGCATCCGCAGCGCATCGGGGGAAACCAGCACCACCTGAACACCCTTGAAGCGGCACAACAGCTTGCACAGCGAATGCACCGTGCGGCCGTAGCGAAGGTCTCCCACCATCGCGATGCGCAACTGATCGATACTGCGCCCGCTGGCGGCGACTTCGCTGCGAATGGTATAAAGATCCAGCAGAGCCTGGCTGGGATGCTCATTGCTACCGTCGCCCCCGTTGATCACTGGAACACGACTGGCTGCAGCGAACTCACTGACCGAACCAACATCGGGATGCCGCATGGCGATGACATCCGAATAGCCGCTCAACACCCTTGCCGTATCGTAAAGCGATTCCCCTTTGGCGATGGCAGAGTTCTCAAAACCAGTGGTTTCGCGAACTTCGCCACCGAGTAAGTTAAAGGCGCTGCCGAAGCTTACTCGTGTTCTCGTGCTGGGTTCGAAAAACATCGCGCCCAGAATGGCGCCATTGAGCACGTCGGTGACGCGCCGACGATGGGCATAGGGCACCATACGATCGGCAACAGCGAATATTTGTTCAACATCTTCCCGCTCAAACTGGGATACCGAAAGAATATGACTGCCGGCAAACTGCACGCTGGTTCTCCTGAACTGACACAAGGCATGACACGGACTACGCGGCGATCATTATAAGGGCGGCACAGGGCCCTGCCCATGTGCGTAATACCAAAGAAATTTTCCGCGCTCAGGCCAGTAAAGTATCGGCATAATCCAGTAACTGCTCCATCAGCGCCTGCTGCGCCGGCGCCAGCTCACCACTGGCAGTGAGCGACTCAATATCGTCCTGGAACTCTTCCATGCAGTATCCGGCACCAAATTCCGGCTCGGTGAGGCGCTGGAAACGGTATTCCTCCCACAATGCGCGCTCGTCAGGCGTGAGGCTGTCGGGATAATTGCGCGCCCGGTAGCGAAACAGCATTTCGGGCAGGCGCTTGTCCTCGAAGACAAATGTCGCAGCCGCGAGTTCCTCCGGGGTTTTCGCTTTCACCTGCTCCATGGTTCGCTTGTCGGGCTCAGAAAAAAAGCCGCCGCTGTACAGCATCAGGTCCGGATCACTGACTGCCGCAAATTTACGCCCAGCGTAGACGGCCTGGACTTTTTCAGTAAAGCCGGCGGCCTCCAGATCGCGATATTTGCGCAGCGCATCGAGATGCCTGCGGCATGTCTCCCCGCTGATGCCCAGTCGCTGAGCCGTGGCCGGATCGGCCATCTTCGGCGTTAGCAATACCGGGCAGCGATTGATATGAATTGATTTGAAGCCCAGTCTTTCAGTTCCGGGCGACAGATCCTCAGTACGCGTATAGAGGAGGGACTGGAGTTCATCGACCGGCAAATCAAAGAGCGGTTGCGGATCTGCACTGAGGTCAAAACAGATGATTTCGTTGCGATTTTTCGGGTGCACCGCCAGTGGCACTACCAGAGCAATATTGTGGCGACTGGCGCCAAACATACCGGATACATGCAATACGGGCTTCATGGCGGCGATATCGAGGTGCGCCAGAACCGCGCGTTTGTCGCGGGATTTCAGCACGTAATCGTACAGACGGGGCTGCCGCTCCCTGACAAGACGCGCCAGCGCAATCGTGGCATGGACATCAGACAATGCGTCATGGGCGGCGGCATGGCTGATCCCGTTGGCGCGGGTCAGGTCCTCCAGGCGAAAACTGGGCAGCCCGTCCTCACGCAGCGGCCACTCAATACCCTCTGGTCGCAGTGCATTAGCGGTGCGTACCATATCAATGATGTCCCAGCGCGAATTTCCGTTTTGCCACTCTCGCGCGTAGGGGTCGAAGAAGTTGCGATAGAGCGTGTGTCGGGTGACCTCATCATCAAACCGCAGCGAGTTATACCCTACACCACAGGTTCCAGGCGCGGAGAGCTCATGGTGGATGCGTGCAATGAACTCACACTCCGGCAGACCTTCTGCCAGCGCCTGCTGCGGGGTGATACCGGTAACAAGACAGGCCCGTGGATGAGGCAAAAAGTCATTGGCGGGACGACAAAAAATAACCAGCGGCTCGCCAATAACATTCAACTCGTCATCAGTGCGCACCCCTGCGAATTGCACCGGCCGGTCTCGCGCCGGGTTCGCACCAAAGGTTTCATAATCGTGCCAATAGAACGTATCAGGCAACGTCTATGGCCTGCGCTGCAATTTTGGCCTGCCAGATTTTGGGGCCGAGTTCATGCACAGAAGATCCGTTCGCATCCACGGCGACACTGACGGGCATATCTTTCACTTCAAACTCGTAAATGGCTTCCATCCCCAGTTCAGGGAAAGCGACAACATGAGCAGACGTGATCGCCTTGGAAACCAGGTAGGCGGCACCACCTACTGCCATAAGGTATACCGCCTGGTGCTTTTTGATGGCCTCGATGCCAACGGGACCACGCTCGGCCTTGCCAATCATCCCCAGCAGGCCGGTGTGCTCCAGGATAAAGTCGGTAAACTTATCCATGCGCGTGGCGGTCGTCGGGCCAGCCGGACCCATCACCTCGTCCCCGACCGGGTCGACCGGCCCCACGTAGTAAATAAACCGACCTTTGAGGTCCACCTCCGGAGGCAGCCCCTCTCCACTCTCGATCAACTCCTTCATTTTCTTGTGCGCGGCATCCCGCCCGGTCAACATCTTGCCCGATAGCAGCAGCGTATCACCGGGCTGCCACTGGCCAGCCTCCTCCCGGGTAACCGTGTCCAGATTGACGCGTCGCACGTTCTCACCCACCTCCCAGGTAATATCAGGCCAGTCATTGATATCGGGAGGCGTTTGCAGCGCAGGGCCGGTTCCATCCAGCACAAAGTGCGCATGCCGTGTCGCAGCACAATTCGGAATCATCGCCACAGGCAGCGACGCCGCATGCGTGGGATAGTCACGGATCTTCACATCCATGACGGTAGTCAAACCACCCAGGCCCTGCGCGCCGATACCGAGTTTGTTGACCTCCTCCATAATCTCCAGCCGCAACTCTTCCACCCGGTTTGACGGGCCTCGCTCGCGTAGCTCATGGATATCGATAGGGTCCATCAGCGCTTCCTTGGCCATGACCGCAGCCTTCTCTGCGGTGCCGCCGATGCCAATGCCTAGCATTCCCGGCGGGCACCAACCGGCACCCATCGTGGGGATGGTTTTCACCACCCAGTCAACAATGCTGTCCGACGGATTCAACATCGCCAACTTGGATTTGTTCTCCGATCCACCCCCCTTGGCGGCCACCTGGACATCGACAGTATTTCCCTTCACGACCTCCATGTGAATCACTGCGGGCGTATTGTCCCTGGTGTTGCGACGTGCGCCCGCAGGGTCTTCCAGAATTGATGCACGCAGCACGTTGTCCGGGTGCGTATAGGCCCTACGCACACCCTCATTGACCATGTCGGACACCGACAACTCTGCATCCCACTGCACCTCCATACCTATTTTGAGGAACACAGTGACGATACCGGTATCCTGGCAGATTGGACGGTGGCCCTGCGCGCACATCCGGGAGTTGATCAAAATTTGCGCCATGGCGTCACGAGCGGCGGGATTTTGTTCACGTTCATAGGCTTCGTTTACTGCTTTCACAAAGTCCAGCGGGTGATAATAGGAAATGAACTGCAGGGCATCTGCAATGCTATCAATGAAGTCGTCCTGTCGAATAACTGTCATGGTAGGTCCTTGTGGTGCGAGGGTAAAAAAACGGGGGCAACATCATACACCCCACCAATCCAATTCGGCAGGCATCGAAATCGACCTGCCACACTGCGCGTTAACTCCTATTGCGGGGCAGATTGTGCTCGTATAGCTGTCTGTATCTGACTCAAGCTGGTATTGACCTGTTGGCGAAAAACATTGATCGAAGCCACCCATTCCTCGTTACCCGAGACTCGATTTTCCAACTTGGCCACTGCGAGATTGATCTGGTTGAGGTTGTCGGCCACACGCTCCACCTCGGCCTGATTGGCCTTGGCACTGGAAATCAAACGTGCAAGATCGCCGGAAATACTTTTCAGTTCGGCCATATCCGCAGTCAGTTTGTCGAGGTCACTGGAGGTTTCCTTCAGCTGCGCCTGCGATGAGGCAAACGAACTTTGCACGCTTTTCAGGCTTTTCTCCTGACTGGCACTGGCGGCCTCCAACTGCTCCAGGCGCGCCTTGGATTCCTTCCAGACATTGTCCCACAGCTTGCGAACCTCTTTTTCAAGCTCTGCTATTTTTACTGCCTGCACCTCGGCGCTCTGGTTCATGCCTTCATCGGTGTCGGACAATCTGGCCTCCAGATCGTCGATACGCGTGGCATATTCTTTCATTTGATCACTGGCTTGCATCAATTGTGTCTGCAACAACCAGGCCCAGCCACCTACCCCGACAGCGACTATCAGGGAAAGAGCAATGAAAAACCGCGCCAACCCACCTGAACCCGCCTCTCGGACCGCGGGTTTCTGCGGACCGTTCTGGCGACTCCCCTCAACCTTGCCAGTCCGCGCCCTGCCGGAGCCGCGCTCGGGCTGGCCTTCCCGGGTCGGGACGATGGGGGGAAAGTGCTCAAGATCATCATGTGGCATGAGAGAAATACACTGTGCAAATAGAAAACACGATTATACAGTTCGCCTGCCGGAGCGAAACAAAAAAGCCGGGGAAACCCCGGCCTTCAAGTCTAAAAGACCACCCTAAAGAAAGGCAAGTAATGCCCAAATCACGCCAGTCAGGGCAAGACTACAATGAATAACACCTTTGACACTAGCCATGGGACCCAGCTTGCCAAACAGTGCATTCGCCTCGAGGAGTACGATAATCGCCAGGCAGGCATATAGACCCACATCACTCACGCCTTCGATGTAAAGATGCTTCGAACCCAGCATACCGAACAGCATAGGAGCAGATAACAGGGTGTTGGTTCGAGACGCCAATCCGGCTTTCGCTGCGCTGGCAGGACCATCACCCTCCTTCAAACCCAGCACAATTTGCTGCTTCGGCCAAATAATCAACCAGACGTTGAGAAACATGAACGTACCCGCCAACGCACCTATTGTAATCAGGGGCATGCCCATGAAATTGGTGGTGGCACCGACCACGTGTAACAAAACAAGACCAGTAAGGAAGGTAAACATTGCACCCCAGCGGAACCACCACAGCGCCCGGGGAGCCAGTTTCTTCATTGCGTCAGACTTGGCACCCGCTTCAGCTTCCTTGAAGTACTCGGTTTGAACAAAATTGAAATAGTAGAGCATGCCTATCCACACAATACCAAACAGGACGTGCGCCCACCTGAAAATGAAATCGAGAATCATGGTTTTCTCCCCTTGTTGTTGTAAGTAAACCCGCCGTATTGTACATAATATCAAGGAGTGGAGTCCTGCTAAACAGCATTCCTGCCCCGTTTTTTTTGCCATAAAAAAACCCCACCTTTCGGCGGGGTTTCTGTTGGTACCGGGTCAGTGCGATTTACATCATACCGCCCATGCCACCCATACCACCCATACCGCCCATGCCACCCATATCAGGCATTCCGCCGCCTGAACCACCGCCAGACTCCTCGACGGCATCGGTGATCATCACTTCAGTGGTAATCATAAGACCAGCCACGGAGCCCGCCGCTTGCAGCGCAGTACGCGTGACCTTGGCGGGATCCAGGATGCCCATCGCAATCATATCGCCGTACTCGCCGGTGGCCGCATTGTAGCCATAGTTTCCAGTGCCTTCATTTTTCACCTTGTCCAGCACCACAGAACCTTCATCACCCGCATTCTCTACGATCTGGCGCAGCGGGCTTTCCATTGCGCGCAGAGCCGCATTGATACCGTGAGTTTGGTCTTCGTTGTCACCCTTCAGACCAGTGATCTCCATCAGCGCACGGACGAGGGCAACACCACCGCCAGCGACGACACCTTCCTCAACTGCAGCGCGAGTTGCGTGCAGAGCGTCTTCAACGCGGGCTTTTTTCTCTTTCATTTCGATTTCAGTAGCAGCGCCCACTTTGATGACGGCTACACCGCCAGCCAACTTGGCAACGCGCTCCTGAAGCTTTTCTCGATCGTAGTCAGATGAAGTGTTCTCAATCTGCACACGAATTTCACTGACCCGCGCCTTGATTGCATCAGCATCGCCAGCACCATCAATAACAGTGCTGTTGTCCTTGTCCATGGTGACACGCTTGGCACTACCGAGGTGCTCCAGCGTCGCCGACTCCAGATCAAGACCCACCTCTTCAGAGATCACAGTACCGCCGCTGAGGATTGCGATATCCTGCAACATTGCTTTGCGGCGATCACCGAATCCAGGCGCTTTACAGGCAGTTACTTTCACGATACCGCGCAGATTGTTCACAACCAGAGTTGCCAGTGCTTCACCTTCAACGTCTTCAGCAATAATGACAAGCGGCCTGGAAGACTTGGCGACCTGCTCCAGCAGCGGCAGCAATTCGCGGATATTGGAAATCTTCTTTTCCACCAACAGGATATACGGATCGTCGATGTTGACGCTCATGCTCTCCTGATCGTTGATGAAATAGGGAGACAGGTAACCGCGGTCGAACTGCATGCCCTCAACGACGTCGAGTTCATTTTCCAGGCCGGAGCCTTCCTCAACCGTGATAACTCCTTCTTTACCGACTTTCGCCATGGCTTCAGCAATAATCTCACCGACTGCGGTATCGCTGTTTGCAGAGATAGAGCCAACCTGTGCGATGGCTTTGCTGTCTTCACAGGGGATGGCCGCCGCAGAAATTTTCTCTACTGCCGCAGCAATGGCCTTGTCTATACCGCGCTTGAGATCCATTGGATTCATACCGGCGGCAACCGATTTGAGGCCTTCGTTGACAATCGATTGTGCCAGAACCGTAGCGGTGGTCGTTCCATCACCTGCCACATCGGATGCCTGGGAAGCGACTTCCTTGAGCATCTGGGCACCCATGTTTTCGATTTTGTCCTTGAGTTGGATTTCCTTCGCAACGGATACACCGTCCTTGGTGACGGTGGGGGCACCGAAGGATTTGTCCAAAATTACATTGCGACCCTTGGGGCCGAGAGTTGCCTTGACTGCATCAGCCAGTGTGTTCACACCTTTCAGCATACGCTGGCGAGCGCTATTACCGAAAATTACGTCTTTTGCCATGATGAAAATTCCTTACGTATGAATCAATTTTAAAGAAAGAGAGAAGAAACAGTCTCGAGGACTTATTCGACTACCGCGAAGATTTCACTCTCACCCATGATGATCAGTTCTTCACCGTCGATCTCGATGGTGTTGCTGCCGGCGTACTGGCCAAAAACAACCGTATCGCCAACTTTCACAGTCAGGGGACGCAAATCACCACTGTCCAACACTTTGCCGTCTCCAATTGCGACGATTTCACCCTGATTGGGCTTCTCTTTGGCGGAACCTGGCAGCAGGATGCCTCCTGCAGTGGTTTGCTCTTCTTCCTTGCGACGAACGACCACACGGTCGTACAACGGACGGATTTTCATTTGTGTAGCTCTCCAAGTAACAATGTTATGTGGACCCCGTACCGGGGGGGTTAGCCTGCTTAATTGGGGCGCAAAACCGGATTTCAAGGCCTGGTTAGCACTCTTTTCAAGAGAGTGCTAATTCTAGTCGGGAAAAGGGCATCGTCAAGTTGGCAGGAGGCTTGAGTTTCCGGCCATAGACAGAACAATATATCTTTTATTTACAATAACTTAGGGTTTTTTATCGTCATCAACGCGACGAAAATCACCCTCAATTGTCTCGTGCCCCTGATTGTGCCGGTCCGACATGTGAACCATAGTTTCGGGGCCAAATACTGCCCGCGCTAGACGACGTCGCAGCGGCCCCACCATCACAATCAGGGCGATCAGGTCGGTGATCATACCGGGGAATATTAATAACAGGCCTGCAAACCCCATCGCCATATCGTCCAGGAACAACTCGGGCCCGATTACCCGCCCGTCCTGCGCCTGGCGCAGTCGCTCGAAAATATCCCTGCCCTGTCGCCGCAATACGGCCAAGCCAATGAAAAGCGTAACGAACACATAAGCAATTGCCGTCAGCGCACTGGTTTCGATACCCAGTTCAATCAGGGTAAACAGCTCCAGCCAGGGCAAGAGCAAAATTGCATATTTAATCAATGACAGTTCTCCGCTTTACTTATTTGGGATGGGGTCAATTTCCCCTTTTTCAAGCCGAAAGCCCTTTGCTGGTGGACTCACTCGACGAAAAACACAGTGTCTGACAAACTGGTCCTAAAGCTAGCCAGGAAATTCAGTTGTGACAGAGGGCGAACGAGGCTTCAACCAGCGAATCTGGCAAGTCGTGGCGGCAATCCCGCCAGGAAAGGTAGCAACCTATGGCGCAGTGGCAGATCAAGCAGGTATGCCCGGCGCTGCTCGACGAGTCGGTAACGCTTTGAGAGGATTGCCAGCCAATACACGCATTCCCTGGCACAGGGTCGTGAACGCACAGGGACGCATCTCGCTTCCCGGAGGCTCAGAGTCACATGTCGTCCAGCGCGAGCGCCTGGAGCAAGAGGGAGTCCTGTTCAATCTGAACGGCAGGATTGACCTGCAGCGGTATGGCTGGTGACGCATTATCACCCGGCATAAAAATGGCTCGAACGACTACCATCTGAGCCGGTGAATCTTGGAAGCCTGGGTCGGTAAATGCCCCATAAAGTGAAACGTTTTCTCCGTCATAATTTTGTCGTGCCCGCGGATTTCCGCGTACTCCTGCCGGAACTTCGCCACTCTGGCATTGCGCTCTTCAGCACTAACGTTTGTCGTTGTTCCACCGTGCAACTGGTGGAAACTGCCTTCACCGATAAGTTGTACTGGCGTCACACCACTGGCATCTGCCGCTCGTTTGAAAATATCAGAATTGATAAGGCCGCCACCGGGAGACGTAAACTGCTCATCGGCTCCTCCGATCTCCTGAAACACTGATCGCAGCATAAACAGGCAGTTTGACTCAAACATGCGGTTCAACCAGTTAATGTTTTCGGCTCCCGCACGCAGTGGAGTACCAATTTCATACAATCGATATCCATCGTCAGGCCAGTTGATGTCCTGCAGCAATTGATCTTCGACAGTCTTACTGTAACCCTGGACAATCGAATCGTTCTGGGTATCCGGACCGAGCCAGAAGTATCGCGTAGCGACGACCGGGCTTTCAAAGGCGGCAAAAGAAGCCAACGCCATTCGAAAGACTCCTGGCGTCAAGAGGTGCGCCCCGTCAATCATCAGGCAGGTAATCTCACCAGTGGCCTGCGCCAGTGCAACATTGATAGCGCTCGCCGGAGAGTGTGACGCATCCTTGATCCGGACGAGACGAACAGGCACATCTACATGGGACCATGACTGCGGGTCCAAAGGTGTCGGCGAACCATTGTCCACGAGGATAACTTCATAATCCAATTCCGCGGCCCCATACTGATAGCTGCGCGAGAGGCCTTGTAATGTTCGTGGAATTTCCCGCGCCATATCGTAGGCTATGAGGATGATGGATAGTTTCATTGGGAACTCATACCTGGAAGCGCCATTGTGTCTGTGCAAGCGTTGCAATAAAGAGGCTGCTCATAATAGTGGATGTCCTCATTTATTGCCAAGTAAACCACTTTGAACGAATTGACCCCACTGGAGACAGAGATACGCAACTGCGTGGCGCACTGAACTTTAATCAATAATCTTCCCCATCAGGCGAGCCCTTCGTCGCTCCACCGCAGTAATATTCGAGGCAACCGTGGGCATATGACCCATATAAACAAATGAGGCATCTGCCATCAGTTCGCCATCACCTCGTATGTCTTCATACTGCTTGCGATATTTCTGCAGGAGTTCGTCCCTTGTCCCTTCATCACCAGATGTGCCAATCCCACCATGCAATTGGTGGAAGCTGCCTTCGCCTATTATTTGAATCGGCGTAACACCAGGCGACTCGACCGCTCGCTTAAAAGTATCGAGGTTCACGAGGCCTCCCCCCGGGTAAGAAAAACGTTCCTCTACCCCGCCCAGCGAGTTCAGAAGTGACGTCTTCATAAACAGGCAGTTCGATTCAAACATTCTGTTAAACCATGTAAGTTTCCTGGCCCCGGAGCGCAATGGTGTGCTGATTTCGAATAAGCGGTAACCATCTTCTGGCCATTGTATCCGTTCCAGCAGTTTATCCTCGGCAAGGCTGTCGTAGCCTTTGGCCACCGAGACCGTCTGCTCTTCCATCCCGAGATAGAAATACCGAATTGCAACAACCGGATCGTCAAACGCCCGGTGCGCTGACAGCGCCATCCGAAAAACACCGGGGCTCAAAATATGAGCACCATCGATCATCAAACAGACCAATTGACCAGTCACCTGCTCAAGCGCCATGTTGATAGCCTTTGCGGGTGAGGGAGAGGCATTGGGCAGCTGAATCAGCCGCACCGGAACATCCACATGAGCCCAGGTTGACGCATCCAGTGGAACTCGAGATCCGTTATCAATCAACAGTACCTCGTATTCCAGATCCAGTGCACCGCACTGATAACTGCGCGCCAAGCTTTGCAGAGTGCGAGGAATCTCCCTTGCCATATCATAGGCAATGAGAATGACAGATATTTTCATCAGACTATCCTGTAGCAGCCTTTCCAAAGCATAATATCCCGGCGCGCGAAAGGTGAGTTTCTCCCCGGCCAAAAGATCGTTGCAAAGAAGCAACCTTTTTATAGCCAGGACAGAGGTCGACAAATTGCGACCCGGCTATTGTGTGAAAAAGGGGCATTAAATGGTCGCCAAGCTTCCCATATAGTAGAGCATCACGGTAGAGTTATGTCACTGAATTATAAGCGGAAAAGTCGACTTCCTTCTAGCTAGGAGCGAGCATATCCATTAGGGTTGGGCGGAATGTTCATACAAAAATGCAAATCTTGGGGAATCTGCGGGTTTCTCGCAGTGCTTCTGCTCTCGCAGTTTGGGGGTGCCTATGGGGCTGATCTTGACCCCCCGGGGATTAACCTCAACCGGTCAGTCTTTTCTGAAAAACTAACTCAACAAAGCGTAAGACAATCTTTCCAGGACTCGCAGGGTGCACTCTGGTTTGTAACGCATGAAGGTCTTAATCGTTACAACGGCTATGAACTACAGAATTACAGGTCAACTGCAAACGATCCTTCGTCATTACCCACAGACAGCATCACCCGAATAACCGAGGACCATGACGGCAATCTTTGGCTGTCTACTCGCGGAGGGGGCTTGGTACTGTACAACTCGATGTCGGATAGCTTCGAATCTATAAATTCTGACCCGAACAACCCGAACACTCCATACTCAAATGAGATCAGCACTATTTTTACTGCTGACGACGGTATGCTGTGGCTTGGCTACTCAAATGCGTTCAGCAAATTCGACCCGGTGGAACGCAGTTTTCATCACTATGTTTCTGGTTCGGCCCATATACCATTCACAGGGAGAGTGAGTAGCTTCACTCAAACCCCTGATGGGAGTATTTGGGCAGCTACTCAAGAAACTGGACTGATTGAAATCGAGCCTTCTACAGGGCAAGTGAACGTTCACCGCCACATTCCCGGCGATCCAACTACTATATCTTCAAACTGGCTTTGGAGCATCACAACAGACCAAACTGGCAAAATTTGGATTGCCTCTGCGGACACTGGCGTCATTCGTTTCGATCCAACAACTCACGAATCTACCAACTACTTTCATTCAAATACAGATACCAGCTCACTATCATCAAACCAGACATCTGACATCTATGAGGATTCAAACGGTCAAATATGGATAGCAACATCCGAGGGCTTGAACTTATTTGTACCGAAAAATGGAAGTTTCATTCGATATACGAGTTTCAACTCAGGCTTGCCGGAGGATCTGGTTATTAGCGTCTATCAGAGCCGAGAAGGAAAATACTGGGTGGGCACTTTGTCCGGCTTGGCATCAGGGATGAAAACCAACTTCCGCAAGTTTGACCATACTCAAGGAAATTTGTCTAACGACTCGGTAAATGCTTTTACGGAAACGCAAGATGGAAGCTTGTGGGTCGGTACCGATGACGGTCTAAACAGGCTTCGCCCGGGCGCAACCGAATTTGAATGGATAAATGAATCATCCCAGCCCCCCATATCGAATCCTAAGGTAATGAGTCTATTAAGCGACGGCGACTGGCTTTGGGTTGGGACATTTGAGGGTGGTGTCAATAGAATAGCGCTGGAGACCGGTGAGATAACACACTACCAACGCAATCCAATGCAAAGATCAAGTATAGCAGCGAACGGAATTACCTCATTGCTTCGTCTATCTTCTGGTGAATTGCTTATTGGCACCTATGGAGGAGGTCTGAGCATCTACCAGGAAACGAGCGACGACTTTCTAAATCTGAGTTACGTACCCAACGACCCCTCGACGATCAGTAATAATATGGTTTTGTCCCTCTATGAAGACTCATTGGGGTTTGTTTGGGTTGGAACAGAAAAGGGCTTGAATCGCTTTTTTCCAGATTCCCTGAAGTTTGAGCGTTACTTTGTCGAACGAGATAAACAAAATAGTTTTTCAAGCGACATGTCAATGAGCTTTTATGAAGATGGCAATGGGACACTGTGGATTGGTACAGCTGGAGGGGGACTCAACCTTTGGCCTGTCGAAGATAGAGCAAACTCCATCGTTAACATCAAACATTTCTCCAATAATATATCTCTGCCGAGCTCAAATATTTACGGAATTCAAGGTGATGACAGTGGCTGGGTATGGGTGTCACACAATCTAGGCTTAACAAGAATCAATCCAAAAACACTCGATTCCAGACAATATGGAGTTCGTGATGGACTACAGGCAAAGGAGTTCACACTGGGGGCGTCATTCAAATCGCAAGATGGGACAATATACTTCGGAGGCATAAATGGGTTCAATGCTATAAAAACAAATTTTCTTACGACTGATACAGTGCCTCCAAAGGTTGCAATATCACAAATAAAAGTAATGAACGAAAGGCGCAAATTTGATTCGCCTTACTATGACTTGCAAGCAATAGAGCTGGGTTATCAGGACAGGATGCTTTCGGTCG
>TARA_R110002072_G_scaffold302615_2_pt1 | contig 42818 bp, 41 predicted proteins | sample TARA_R110002072 | Tara Oceans TARA_R110002072 (sample SAMEA4397118) | marine metagenome | biome: Polar Biome; feature: [SRF] surface water layer (ENVO:00010504); material: water (ENVO:00002006), including particulate matter (ENVO:01000060) such as... | depth 5 m
ATCGTCAAGCTTTCCCAACGTATTCGCGATCTGATCAGTCATCATCGTCGTCAATCGGAGCCTGTATCGAAGCGTCCTCTCCAATCAGCCAGGCCTGGCGACCGATCAGTCGTGCCGAAATGAAAATACCAGCAGCGATGACCGGCCCGGAAACAATTCCCGCGAGGATCGGAACGAACATCGCCAGCGGAATCAGAATGACTCCGACCGTCAACCAGAGGCAGAACAACAGCGCGAGCATCTGCAGCCACGCCAGCGGAATGCTGACCAGGCTGCGAAGCGTCATTTCCGAATACGGCAGGAAGATCGAGTCAGCATCGAGTGCCGAAAGGATCGCCGGGGGAAACAGGACTCCATGAATAATCAGCACGGGAGGGCCAATCATCCCAACAACTGACTGTAACGGATACGCGATGAGGTAGCTGACGAATCCCGATAAAAAGAAGACGTAAAGGACAGTCATCAGATCAACCATCCATTCACGGACGCCGCCTTCCGGCCAGCCTTCCACTTTGTTGAGTCCTGCGCCGGTGTCTTGAATGATCGAAAAGACGCACGACGATGCGTAAGACAAGGCCCACGTCGCAACGGTTATTTGTGCGACAGTCAGAAACAAACCAGGAATCGCGCCGATCAGCCCCGCTTCTGAAGCCAGCCAGAAGTTGACCGCCATGATTCCACCATTGATGGCGAGTCCCCCGGAAATCATGCCCCACCGAACCAGCGTTTCAGCATCGCTCCACGGAAACTGAAACACGTTCGACAGGAATGGTCGCCTGGGAGGTTTCGGTCGCTGGCGAACATTTCGAATCTTCGCCTGCTCTTCAAAGATTCTGACCGGTGGCAGTTCCGGAGATTCGATCGGTGCATGGAGAGCGTATGGCACGTGCTCCTCGGGCTGGTTCGGTTCGCTGAGTTTTTCTACGGCCAGCTTCTGCTGATACTCCTCAAGCGTTGGGATCTGAATCGACGTGAAGCAGTCCGGGCATTTGATTCGACGGCCGGCGAACTTTGCCTTCGGAGTCACTCGCGTATTGCAGACTTTGCAGTATGCCGCGATGTAAGTTTTTTTCTTCGATCGCGAAGAATCGCTCACAGGTCCGATTCCCGGTTCTTAAGAAAACAGCCTTTTCTGTCGTGAGATCTGATCGTCGTCTTCCATCGGTTCAGAAATCGGCACAACCTCGTCACCGACTCGAATCGTTCCGGCCTGTAATACTCGAACGGTGATGCCTCCGTGCCCCCGCATGGCGTTGTAGCCGCCTGTTCCGAGAACTTCAGCCATCCTGGAACAAGGTGCGCACGGGCCAGTTCCTTCCAGAATTGCATCGCCAATGCGGAACGTCTGATTCTTCAAAGCGATCAAGTTGATTCCTGAGATAGCGAGATTTCGTCGAACTTCTTCAGGACGAATTTCGTCGCGGTTCAGCAATGCGGCGACAACGACCAGGTGCTCCTGCTGAATCATCGTTACCTGACGTTCAGACTTTCCACTTGTCGCGTGATGATCTCCGACCAGACCGGTACCAACCTCGACATTCACTTCCGAGACAATCTCGACGACTCCTCGTCGAGCAGTACACAGCCCGATCCACTCAACCCGACCGCTTTGACAATGTTCAACCTTCAGGTCTCGGATGGTCTTCAACGCTGACTCCGTTCACATCGAAAGGACAAATAGCCAAAACACTGAGTTGAAAAACGTAAAGGACGCGGAGAGTGTTAATCAGCTCTCCACGTCCTCTGTGAGAAACTCTGTGGTCTCTGCGATTTGTCCTTCAAAACAAAGTTGGCCGGAACGAAACCGACAAACCCAGGAATTACTTGCGGAACGTTCCCAGAAACGCGCTGCGGATTCCTCGATTAACAAATCGTGTGCCGAGTTTTTCGCCCTGCCACGACAGCTTCAGCGAGTAGGCCGGGCTGGCGTTATCAATCTTCGTCAGCGGTTGGTAGAAGACCGTTTCGTTCGTGCAGACGCAGTCGCCTTTTTCCAGCTTGCGAGTTCTGATCTCGGCCATGTCTCCCGCTTTGAAAACTCCAATATTGTCGATGTGGTCGTTCTCCAACTCGAACGGAACCCGCTCCACATTCACGACATTTCCCGACAGTTCTTTGGTCGAGTTCTTCACAAAGGCGACCAGTGCTTCGTGTTGCTCCAATGAAGCTTTTTCATCGACCAGGACAACCGACTTCACTTTGCCAGCCTGCATCGGAAAGACGCCGTCGTAGCCGAGCGTTCCCTGAGCATGCAGAATCAACGCCGCACCGAGGCCATCAAGCTTGACGTCGTTCCAGGTTCCCTTGTCGACTTTCCAGGCCATCAATGCTTCTTTGCCAGTGAGGCTCATTTCGGCATTTGCGAAACACGGGCCGGTATAAACGTTGCACGTTCGAGCTTCGAGATACTCACCAGTGATCTGAGCGGCCTCGACGAACTGACTCAAACTCGCGACCAGAATTACCAGCAGGGCGACGGGTAGAGTTCTCATCATCAGAGTTCCTTTTGAAAACGCGTAGAAGAATCAAACAGCGGTCTTCTCAATGAACCCGGCAAGGCCAACACTCAGCCTGGCCGATGCCTCAAGACACATCGCGAAAGAATGTCGCAAAATTCTTAACCCATTACTTCGACGATGGGAGTCGAGTCGCTGACCAGGTGCGTGGGGCGACCTTGCGGAGTGTAGTAGACCCTGTCAGGATCGATGCCGAGTTTGGTGTAAATGGTCGAGACGAAGTTCTCCGGAGAGAGAACCCGTTCAACGGCTGAGTAACCGTTTTTGTCCGTGGCTCCGACAACTACTCCGCCGGGCGTTCCGCCGCCGGCCATCAGGACGGACATCGCGTTGGCCCAGTGATCCCGCCCGGCTTTCGTCTGCCCCGACAGTGTCGAGATCTTCGGCGTACGACCGAACTCGCCGAGCGCGATGACCAGTGTTGAATCAAGCAGTCCTCGTTCGTCGAGATCTTCGATCAACGTGGCGACCGAGTTGTCCCAGTTCGGCAGACGCTTGCTGCAGGCTCCGAAGAGATCGCTGTGATGATCCCAGCCGCCGTCGTAAACCGTAGTGAACGGAACTCCCGCTTCGACCAGACGTCGCGCGAGCAGGCAGCGCTGCCCGAACGAATCTCGACCAAAACGCTCGCGAACTTCGTCCGGCTCTTTGTGAATATCGAAAGCTTCCTGCGCGGCTGGCGATGTAATCAGGTTGAAACCTTGTCGGTAATATTCATCCAGCGCAAGCACCGGGTCGCCAGCAGCTTCTTCGTTGATGCGCGGCAGCTTGTCGACGAGGCTGCGAAGTCCCGAGCGGTTGTGAAACCCGTCTGACGTCAGCCCTTTAGGAAGTGCAACATCCCGGACACGGAAGTTTGACGAGTTCGGATCATCGCCAACGACAAAGGGAGCGTACTTCGCACCGAGGAAATTCGGGCCGCCGGATCGAGACATGCGGGCCAGCGAAAAATAGGCCGGCAGACCGTCGTTCTTGCCGAGTTCTTTCGCGGCGACGGAACCGATGCTCGGGTGAAAGCTGACGAACGCGCCGCAGCCAACCGGAATTCGAGGCGGAGCACCGGTCATCATGTAGTGATTGCCGGCTCCGTGATTCCCCTGGTTATGACGAATCGATCGGATCAGCGAAAATCGGTCGTTGATCGAAGCCAGCTTCTTCATGTGTTGCGAGAAATGGACACCCGGCAACTTCGTCGCGATGGGGTCAAACTCGCCGCGAATTTCGGCGGGGGCCTCCGGTTTTGGGTCGAACGTCTCGAAGTGAGTTGGCCCGCCGTCCATCCAGATCAGGATGCAGTTCTGCGCTGCCGGTGCGATCTTTCGAACGGAATCCGCACTCAGCCCCTGATGACGCAACGCGTTGACCAGGCCGGTCCCAAAGAAACCGCCGAGCCCCAGCTTCAGGCAGTCTCGACGCGTAGTTCCTTCGCAATTTTTCCAGATGCCCATCGAGCAACCCTGTCTTCTGTATGTTGAATTCAGCGGTGCAATGACCCGCTGCGAAACAGTGCAATCAGTATCCGAAGCCACTTGAATCACTGCAAGGCTGTCTGATCAGCGCAAATGCCTATCGCTCGTACCAGACACGGATGAACTGGTGCCACGTCGAAGAGATATCTCCCGAAGTTCTGATCGACGCGTCGGTCGTCCCTTCTTCGGCTGAATCCCAGACATTCGGCAGCACGACGGTTTCGACATTGAGCATTTTTACTGACTGAGTTTCAACGAAGGTGTTTGCGGCCCGCAGCGCCGCATCGAAGGATTCGTATTCAGCCGCTGAAAAAAAGCCACGACCAACCGTCTGTTGGGGAATGAAGTCTCGGTAGGCGATCAAGAGTTTCTCCTTGAAATGCTGGATGAATTTACGAGCCAGCTTCGAACGGTTCTCGGCGTGAATCTGTGCGAACATCGCTCGGCGGCGATTACTTTTCACCGACCTGCCACCCGTTGTCCATCGGAGTCAGTGGTGTCGATTTCAGCGACACCGGACAACAGGTTGGACGAGTCGACTGTTCGTGTTCCGGGTTGAAACGATTTCGGTTGAACTGATTTCAGGCTCTGTATTTCCTGCCGTTTCTGCATTCTCCAACACTCTGATCGGATCACACATGATCAAAGAAAAAGCCCGGCTGGGTCGCAAAACCAGCCGGGCTTTGGCTATCAACATTCAACGTTGAAGCATCAACTATCGAGCGTGTTCGACGGCTTTGGTTTCCCGCAGGACGACGACTTTGACTTCACCAGGGTAGGTGAGGTTTTCTTCGATTGCCTTGGCACATTCCTTGGCAAGCTTGGCGGATTCGCGGTCGTTGATTCGGTTTGAGTCGACGATGATGCGGATCTCACGACCGGCCTGGACGGCGAAGGCGTGGTTGACTCCAGGGAAGCCGCAGGCGATGGCTTCGAGATCTTCCAGACGTTTGACGTAGCGTTCGAGATTTTCACGGCGAGCGCCCGGTCGGGAAGCTGACGCAGCGTCGGCGGCGGCAACCAGCACCGTGTAGATGAACTCAGGCCGGATATCGTCGTGGTGGCCGGCGGCCGCGTGGACGACTTCTTCGCCTTCGTGGTAACGCTTGAGAAGTTCTGCTCCGACAGCCGGATGTCCGCCTTCCATTTCGTGGTCGGCCGCTTTTCCGATGTCGTGAAGAAATCCGCAGCGTCGTCCGAGCGTCGAATCAAGTCCGACCTGCTCACACAACAAGCCCGTGATGTGTGAAACTTCAATCGAATGTCGCAGCACGTTCTGGCTGTAACTGGTTCGGAACTGAAGTCGCCCCATCAAATACACGAGCTTTTCGTGCAGCCCGACAATGTTCGCTTCATGACAGGCTTCCAGCCCCAGCTTGCGAATGTGGGCGTCCATTTCCTTTTCGGTTTCCGCAACGACTTCTTCAATCCGCGTCGGATGGATTCGCCCATCTTCGATCAGCTTGATCAGCGACAGCCGAGCGATTTCGCGACGCACTTTGTCGAACGCCGAAACCACCACAACACCTGGCGTGTCGTCGACGATGACGTCCACTCCGGCGATCTTTTCGAAGGCTCGAATGTTGCGGCCTTCGCGGCCGATAATGCGACCTTTCATTTCGTCGTTCGGGATGTCGACAGTCGAGACGGTCATCTCTGACGTCTGAGCCGACGCGATTCTCTGAATGGCCATGCCGAGGATTTCGCGAGACAGCTCTTCCTGCCGGTTCTTCAGTTCGCTTTCGTATTTCAGGATCAGGCCGCCGGTCTCGTCCTTCAACTGACGATCAAGCCGGTCCAGCAGCATATCCTTCGCCTGTTCAGGGCTCAGACTGCTGATGTGAAACAGCTTGTCCTGTTCTTCCGCAAGAAGTCGTTCGAGTTCCTTTTCCTTAACTTCCATCGCCTTGCTGCGAGTGATCAGCTTCTGCTGTTGCCCCTCGATCATCTTTTCACGTTTGACGAATTCTTCGTCGCGGTCGTCAAGCGAACCTTCACGTTTGTCGAGTTCTCGTTCCCGCTGATGCAGTCCTTCGCGGGTCTGATTAAGCGAGGCTTCCATCTCCTCACGTTTCTTCAGCAGTTCTTCCCGGGCCTTCAATTCTTCGTCGCGTTTGACTGTTTCCGCGTCCCGCCTGGCCTGTTCGAGGATCTGATCCCGGTCCTGGTACGAGGCGCCACGTCGAATTCGTTCGAAGAAGAATCCGACAGCACCTCCACCGGCGAGACCAACTACGGCGCCGATGAGCATATCATTCATGAGCTGCGTCCTTATGCCGACCCTGTTGACGCAGCCGCTCTAACTGCCGGCCAGGGGCCGAATCAGCCGGACAGAGAATTCCGGTAACAACGTCGCGAAAGAGCGAACGCCGCCACGATGGAATCCGGCACACAAAGCTCCACCCGTCCGTCCAGAAAACTCGCCACCACTCACGGGTGACGATCAGGCTGGGAGACGCGTATCAGAAAACGGAGCTGAGCAGTTCGGGAAGAGTCAGAGTTATCGCTGTGCGTGCGCGGGCAAAACTCCGAAACGCCCACCAGGTGGTGCGTCAGGAGACCCTCGTCGGGCTTCGCGAAGATACCGCAGTTCGATAGCCACTGACTGAGGAATCTGACCGATCTGCGAAATTCGAACAGTCGTCACTCCGGTCGCAAAGACAGGAACAACTCGAATTCGCATTGGCCGCTCAACGAGCAGCCAGGCTGTCAGAATCGCCAGCAGAGCCAACAGGATCGGCATCACTGTCTGAAAAGAAACCAGCATGGGTAAGGCACGGCCTCAAATACTTCCACACGTCCGAGCTGATTTCAAAAGCGAAATTCGAACGGACAGACTTGCACAGCCACCGTTTCCTCGAAGGTGCTTTTTGTACCGAGAGGCTACGGTTGTCGTTCCTGCCGCTCAAAAAAGAGATGAATCTGGAAGGACTCGATCGAATTCGAGAGAGACAGGGCGGGCAATCCTAACAAAGGCCATCGGTCGATCAAGCGACGGTCCGAGCCGGCCACATCCGAAGCTGGTGTCCAGATGCGGCACCTGAAACAGCCGGACCGACCGTTACTTTCGGACGCCATTCCTGCCTTCCCAATCGGACTGGTTCCTACGTTGCCAGCCTGACTGGATTCCTACGCTCCAGCGTGGAAACCACCACTTGTGGCGCTCCGCGTCAGGTCACACCGGGGACGCGGAGCGTCCGATACATCGCTCCCACACAGAGCGTAGGAACGGGCCAGCAAAGCGTGGGAACAAGTGGTTATTCAGTTCAGGCAGGGATCAGGCCAGTGGTTTCCGGGAAGCCGGCCATCAGATTGAAATTCTGCACGGCGACTCCGGATGCACCCTTGATCAGATTGTCGAGTGTCGACAGGATCGTGATCACACCTTTGGTCCGGCGGACGGTGATGTGGCAGTAGTTGGTCTCGGTGACGTGCTTTGTCGCCGGCAGGTGATCAACGATCTGCACGAACGGCTTGCCCTGGTAGAACTCACGCATCACAGCGAGCAGGTCGGCGTCGGAAGCGTTAGTCGTGGGGCGAGCATAAATCGTCGCCAGGATCCCTCGATCCATCGGCACCAGATGCGGAGTAAACACGACGTTAACGTTGTCGCCGCAGATCGTCGTAAGCACCTGCTCGATCTCCGGCATGTGGCGATGTCCGCCGACTCCGTACGCCGAAATGCTTTCGTTGCACTCAGCGTAGAGCATCCCCAGCTTTGGCGTTCGGCCCGCTCCTGAGACGCCGCTCTTGGCGTCAATGATAATTCCAGTTGGTTCAACCAGCCTGTTCGCCAGCAGCGGGGCCAGTGCCAGGATCGACGTACTTGTGTAGCAGCCCGGATTTGCAATGAGGTCTTTGTCCGCGATCTTGTCACCGAAGATTTCCGGAAGCCCGTAAACGGTCGGACCGAGACGATCCGGGTCCGAATGTTCAAGCCCGTACCAGGTTTTGTAAACGTCCTTGTCATTGAGTCGGTAATCGGCCGACAGATCAACAACTCGCACGCCGAGGTCAAGCAACTGAGGAATGATCGACGTGCTGGCTCCGTGAGGCAGGCAGCAGAAGCAGAAGTCAGCCCGCTCAGCGATTTGCACAGGAGTCAGGTCTTCGCACTTCAGATCCAGCCGACCAGTCAGCGACGGATGAATCGACGCGATCGATGGCGAACCATCCTGCCGGGTCGTAGCAGCCGTGATCTGAACTTCCGGATTTCGCAGCAGAATTCGAATTAATTCAACAGCGGTGTAGCCGGTGGCTCCGGCGATGGCGACTCGGATCATGATGAAGACTCGTCGTGAAACATGTAAGGATTGTCTGAAACTGCCGAAAACTCTATCGGCGACCGACTGAAGTGTGCCACTGGCTCCGCCAGCGTTTCCGTACTTTGAGTCCTGCCGGAAGCAACTTTCGAGACAAAGTCACTGGTAGAGCCAGTGGCACATGAGAGCTTGTAGAATCTGAAGTTCAGTCAGCTCGCCATGCTCGAAACGTGAAGCCCGGTTCGTCGGAATTGTCGAGCGGAAAACTGCTCAGCACTTGCGACCGAGCCAGGTCACTGTAAATGTCACGGGCAATTCCGTTAACGGCAACTTCGTCGAGGCGACCATCCGTGTATCGTCGCATGATCAACCCGAATAGATAAGCCGCTTCGGGCGGAGGTTCGCGAGCTTCGGGTTCGTCGGTTGGCCGGTTGCTTGTCTCCGTCGTATTGTTCGCAGATTTCTCTGCAGATTGAGACTTCGGAGCAGTTTTCTGCGGAGCGACGTCCTGACCGATCCCGGTCGACTGATCTGCCGCCAAAGCCGCACCGCCAGCCAGGGCTAAAGTAAACTCACGGCGGGTAACGGCGGAATCAGTCATGTTCGTTTCCTCGAAAACTGGCTCAACAATCATGAACGCTGAGACGTAGGCGGGCAGTGTGTCAATTCGTTGAAAACAGTGCGAGTCCACAACTTGCCTTCGGCGGGAAGTCGCTCATACTGCGACACTGAAAATCGCTCACCACGCAAACAGCTTTACCATAGGAGAATTCACGATGTTATTCCGACGAAGCTTTGAACTGGCAATGACCGCAGCATTTGCACTCGTCCTCGCGGGGTGCACTGACGGCAATTCCGAATTCACCGAAGTCAGCCATGACGAGTCGGAAGTCGCTCACGACGACCACAGCGGCCACGGTCACGGGGCTCACGGCCCGAACGGCGGCGAGATCGTTGAAGTCGGCAACGAAGAGTTTCATGCCGAAGTCGTTGTCGATGAAGAAACGCATCGCATCGACGTTTTCGTTCTGGGATCCGACGCAAAAACCGCAAAACCCATCGACGCGACAGAGATTTCGCTCAGCTTCAAACACGGTGAAGAAGTCGAAAACTTCAAGCTGAGCGCCGCTGCACTTGACGGCGAACCAGAAGGTCAATCATCGAAGTTCACGTTGACCAGCGAAGAACTCTTCGAAGAACTGCACGAGCATTCCGAGGGCGCGACTCTGAGTTTCACCGCTGGCGGAGAATCATTGTCCGGCACCGTCACGCACGCTCACGATCACGGCGATGAGCACTCGCATGATCATGGGCACGCTCACGGTGACGACGACGCTCATCACGAAGACCACCCCAAAGGTGACAAAGCCGGAGCGGGGCACAAGCATGACAAAGATGGCGAAGAACACGACGAAAAAGTGGAACCAGCCGAAACCACCAAAGAGGCTGGCACGGAAGATAAACCTGCAAAAGAGTAAAGACGACTCACCCGAGCAGAGCCTTATTTCAGAGCCGAGCGGCGATTGGCTGTTCGGCTCTGACACTTTTTTGACCACCGACATCCTGGCACCGACAGACCAGTGAACCGAGAATTCCGGCCAGTGCTCAACGATCCGTAGACTGAAACGGCGCGGAGTTTGTTCGAGCTTACAGAAAACTATTCAGTGTCTTCGGAACTGACTTTGGAGCGACACACGATGAAAAAATTCTCGTCTGAACTGCGAGTTTCCAGCCTGGTCGTTTTTCTCGTCACGGCAATTTTTGCTCATCCGCACGTGTCGCATTCGGTCTTTGCCGAAGACAATGTTTCTGCCAGCCCGTCACTGAAAGACGTTCAAGCCAGGGCCGTCCGCTTTCTCAAGCTGACTCAGTCGGCAGACGGAACCTGGACGACGGCCAACGTGCCGGGTATCACGGCGTTGTGCGTTACGTCGCTGCTGCAAAGCGGAGTGCCAGCCGACGACCCAACGGTCGAGCGTGGTTTGAAGTTTCTGACGAGCCTGGTTCGGGACGACGGCGGAATCTACCACCCACAGACTCAACACCGGAACTACGAAACAAGCATCTCCGTTCTCGCACTTTCGGCGGCCAACACAAACGGCAAATACGACAGTGTTATTCGCGATGCCGAGAAGTTTCTGCGAGGCCTGCAATGGGACGAAGACGAAGAGCAGAAACCCGAAGACCCTGGCTACGGCGGAGCCGGATACGGCAGTCACCAGAGGCCAGACCTCTCGAACACACAATTTCTGCTTGAAGCCTTGAAAGCAGCTGGCGTCAAAGCTGACGACCCGGCCATGCAGAAGGCGCTGACTTTCGTTTCTCGATGCCAGAACCTCGAAACCGAACACAACAACACACCCTTCGCCGCCAGGATCGACGACGGCGGCTTCTACTACACACCAGCCGCCGGCGGAACATCTCAGGCTGGAGTCGACGCCAACGGCGGACTGCGATCTTACGCCAGTATGACCTACGCCGGTCTGAAGAGCATGATCTACGCAGGCGTCAAAAAGGAGGACCCACGAGTCAAGGCGGCGCTGACCTGGATCACGAAACACTACTCGCTCAAAGACAATCCCGGCATGGGCAAGCAGGGGCTTTACTATTACTACCACACCTTTGCGAAAACACTGTCAGTGCTCGAAATTAACGAACTGAAAGACGCATCAGGAACGTCCCACAATTGGCGAAACGAACTCGTCGAGACGCTCGCTCAGCAGCAGAAGGCCAACGGAAGCTGGACCAATGAAGCCGATCGCTGGTACGAAGGCGATCCGAATCTCGTGACGGCGTACGGCCTGCTGGCGCTGTCGCATTGCGAACTCGCGAAGTGAGCAGGTCATAGATGCGTTGAAGACTGGAAGAGGCGAGCCGACCTGTCGACTTTTACCCTTACGATCTGGAAACGGTCTGACTGGATGTCTCTTCTTCCTCTTCAACTACCAGCAATTCAGAACTGGAGCTGCCACAACTGCTCCGGCTGTTGTCGGCAACACCTGATCGAAATTACGGAAGAAGAACGACAGCGGATTCTTGATCAGAAATGGACAACGGAAGACGGCATACCCGACCGCCCGGTCGTTGTGCCTCATCGCGGTTCGCTGTTTAAGAAGAGCTGGCGGTTGGCCCACGGTTCTGACGGCGGTTGCGTCTTCCTTGGCGATGACGGCCTGTGCCGAATTCATGCAAAGTTCGGGGAAGCCGCGAAGCCGCTCGCCTGCCGAATCTATCCCTACGCACTGCATCCGGCCGGCAAAAAAGTAACCGTCAGCCTGAGATTCAGTTGCCCGTCGGTTGTTGCGAATCTCGGAAAACCGGTGTCTGAATGTCGCGACGAGCTGAAGGAAATTGAACGCCTCGTCGTACCGGCAAACGCCGACAGAGTTCCGCCGCCTCGCATCAGCAATCGTGAACAACTCGACTGGCCCGACACGCTGAAGATTGTCAACGCTCTGCACGACCTTGTGACTCAGGACGAAGAAGTCGGCATCATCGAGCGGCTGTACCGAGGACTGTTTGTCGCGGGTTTGATTGGCGAGGCGAAATTCAACCTGATCCGCGGAGCTCGACTTGGAGACTTCCTGGAAATAATCGGCGAAGCGGCATCCGGCGAAGAAGTGCCCGAGCCGACTCAACCCGCCGGCGTCATGCAGATGCAGTTCCGGCTGCTGGTCGCTCATTACGCAAGAAAAGACACCGTTGCGGATCTCGATGCAGGACTGGCTGGTCGCTGGAAGTTGTTTCGTGCGGCGACAAAATTTGCAGCCGGACGGGGAACGGCGACGCCGCTGCAGGACTGCTTCAAGGAAGTCCCGTTCGAGGCGATGGAACAGCCGTTTGGCGAGCTGCCGGACGAGTTTGAAGAAATTCTCGCACGATACTTAAGTGTGAAGTTACAGGGACTCCACTTTTGCGGGCCGGCGTACTATGGCATTCCCCTGGTCGAGGGGTTTCGAAGTCTTGTTCTTATTGTCGCGGCGATGTGCTGGATCGCGAAGTGGATCGCCGCCAGCGACGGGCGATCAGAATGGACGACCGAAGACCTCAGCAAGGCTATGACGATCGCCGACCACCATCATGGATACTCGCCAGTTTTTGGCAGCGGCGGGTTTCGACGGCGAGTCAACATGCTCGCGAAGACGGACGATCTGACGCGTATTCTGCTGTGGCACACAAGGTAGGCGGCTACGAATCCCTGGCAATGAGTTCGGGCAGCGAGACGTCGGTCAGTCGAGCGTCCTTCGCAGCGGCTTTCAGTTTCGACACGACAAAGTATTTGTGGTTGGCGACAGCCTGCTCAGAGATTGCCATAAAAGTCGCGACGTCGCGATTGGGCCAGCCGAGCACAAACAACAGTTCGGCGCATCGCAGCCGCTCAAATTCGCCGCTGCTTAACCACTGCTCAATCAACCCGGACAGGCAGCGTCCGACGACCGTCTGTTCGGCCGTCCGATCTTCGCGGCTCCGCATCATGCTGGACGCTCGCCGCGCGCTGCCAGCCGGCTCTGAAACTGTCGCCCCATCATTCGTCGGAGCAAACAGCGGGACAGTCGGTCGTCGCCCCTGTCGGCGGAGGACGTCGGTCAGCTTGTGAGCAGCGATGGCAAACAGGAATGATTCGACAGGCGTCGCCTCATCGTAGTTCGGCAGACTGGTGAGAAATCCGATGAACGTTTCCTGGACGATGTCTTCGCTCAAACTCTTATTGGCCAGCCGGGCGTTTGCAAACGCCAGCAGCCGACCTTCATAGCGAGCAATGAACTGCTGCCAAGCCTCAGAGTTTCCGTCTCGGACTTGCCGAAGCATTAACTGGTCAGCCTGGCTCACGCTTGAAGTTTCCCGTCATACGATGTCGATGCGTCAGGCGACAAACATTAGCCCAACCAGTCCCAACCCCGCAAAGGCGAGAGCTGTCATGATGGCTCGGCCACGACTGCCTGCGGTGGCTGAGACGGCCCGCAGGCCCGCCGAGACAACTCCAAGGAGAGCTGCCAGCACGCCAAATCCAATCCCGTACTGCATCGCCCGATTACCAGCGAACGTACTCTTCCAGGCTTCGATGACCGGCTCACGAGTTTCGGCAGAATCCAGGTATTGCAGATAGACCCGGTACATCGGTTCTTCGTAGGCGCCGAAACTGTGCATTCGCTTTTCAACATGGACCTGCTGCATTGAAGCATTCCGGAAGATGTTTTCGGGCATGGGCTGAACGGCGAGATCGCTGTAGGTTTCTGCAAGCCGCGATCTGAACTTGCCGAGAGCATTCTTCATCGCCTCAGACATGGCTTCATCCTGCGTCGAATACAAACCGCTCGTTTCGACGAAGAGAACGCGAGGAACCTCTCCGGTGGCGAGCACGGTTTGCTCATGCTTTGTCCATGAGGGGAGCCGCTTTGGATTTTCACTGGTTGAGTCAGAGTCGTCGCTGGCGGCAGCAAAGCCGGCTTCGAACAATGAGGATTCAGCGGTAAAAGCGGGAAGCGGCTGGCCAGTACCAGGTTCATGTCTTGCGGAAACCGGGCCACGAGGTTCGGCTATTTGGTACGGCATAACAGTCAAGGTCCCAACTAACACCACGCCAACCACCAATAGTCCCAAACCCAGCAGTACTGGAACGAGCGCACTACGAGGATGCGAAACATGAGCTCCTGCTTTTTCTGCGTGATGGGCACGATGCGCGCGTCCCGTGAACGCTCGCAGGATCATCGCGAGTACGAACAGAAGCCCGAGTCCGACCGCACCAAACACGAGCAGTCCCATTAGCGACAAGTGTGCGGTGATTTCAACGGGGGGCGCTTCATGCATGATCTACTCCAGTCGGAGTTATGTTCTCAGAAGTTTGAAAAACTCAGAAGTTGAGGTGTTTTCGGATTCAAAGTGACACTCTGCGAGCACTCAGACATTCTGTGCCGAGCGTTGATCGGGACGAACCCAGACCGCTGCCAGCTGTGCCGTCGTTGACATCGCGATTGCCCAAAGCACGGCCCACTCGGCGGGAAACTGAGTCGTCAGAGACAGAAGCCAGGCGGCTGCGGCGGTCCAGAAAACTGACATGACCCGAATTCGATGAGGCCGGTAAGAATCGACGTGGAACCACCATCGGCGAACGACCATCAGTGCAGCGAAGAAGACGACGTAGCCGATAAGTCGCGATGCGTCTCCGTAGCTCAACGAAACCGGAACAAACTGCTGGTTGGCGAGTTGCGTCGCGACTGGATCCATGACACCTCGGACAGGAAGGTCGACCATCAATGAATCGTCGACGCCAAAGGCGGCAACACCGACTGCCGCTCCCAGCAGGCCGGTCATCATGCGTCGAAGGAAACCATCGCCGCCGCGACCTTCCCACAATTTGGCAGGAAGGATTGCTGCCCACGCTCCAAGTGCAGTCACAATTGCAAAGAGTGTCGCTTCAGTCGGTGTGTCGAGAGCAGTCTGCGTGGTAAACAGTGCGAACGCGATTGCCGCCGAACAGAACGCGGCCACGGCCATTGAGCCTGTTGACTCAGCGACTCGGTCGAGCATTCCAAGCTGACGTTCGCTTTCGGCGGACTCGTAACGCACATAGCGGCTGTTGAGTCTGACGCCCCGATTGTGAGCATACCGAATGTTTGGCTCGTCACCCGAGAACGCATTCAACGTCCACCTGACCAGGCCGAAGGCCCCGGCTGCAAACGCCAGCAGGATCAACAGCGGACTCGCGAGGAGCACCATCGGAATTCCGATGCCGACGATGAACGGCGAGGCAAAGATGATCGCCAGAATTCCCGCCGCGATGATCCACCAGTTGCCCGGTCGCTGAAACCATTCTGCTTTTTCCTGCCAGTGCCTTTGTTTGGCATCGTAAAGTTCGGCCAGTCGACGATTTTCAGACTGGTTGAGCCGCTCCCCGCGGGTTGGTTCATCCTGATAGGTCGCGTGAACGGCTTCAGGAATCGGTGGTGGTGGTACTGCCGAAGTAGTGCCATGCAAGGCTGCCGAAAACTCCCGAGCAAGCTGCGTGGCCGAGTGAGTTCGCTTCTCCGGATCCTTGGCGAGAGCCCGTTCGAGAATCGGACGAATTGCATGAGGAAGCGAACTGAGGTCCGGCTCGGCGGACAGTTGCTTCATTAGAATTTCGCCGGTTGATTCGCCGTCGAATGGAACGTTGCCAGTCAGCATTTCGTAGAGCATGACCCCAATCGCGTAGACATCGACTTCTTTGCCGTAACGACCGTGAGCAATTTCCGGAGCCATGTAATAGACCGTGCCGACGCTTTGAGTCTGTGCACTGCGGCGGCTTTCGGAGATAAACTTCGCGAGGCCGACATCACCAATCTTGATGACGCCGTTTTCGAGATAGATGTTGGCTGGCTTGAGATCGCGATGAACAATGCCTCGTTCGTGCAGGTACTCGGCTCCCGCAGCAATTTGCGTCAGGATCTCTTCAACTTTCTGGTGATCCATGCCGTTGGGTTTTTCAGCGATCACTTCGCCCAGTGTTCGGCCAGCGACGTATTCCATGATGACGAACTGTTCGCCAGCAGCTGACTCCTTAACGTCGAAAATGCTGAGCAGGTTTGAGTGTTTCAGATTCAGACATTGAGCGATTCCGCGCAGCTCGACGTCCGCATTCGACTGAAGCAGCTTCAGAGCGACTTCTTTGCCGCCGTCACTCAGCGCGTAGTAGACCTCTCCAAATCCACCTCGCTGGATCGCGCGTTTGATCGTGTAGCCGTCGAGCGGCTTTGATTCCGGTTCATATCTGAAGTTCATCGAACCACCGCCCTTTCGCGGGCCTTGCCTGAGGTCGATTGTTGTATTCATTGTTAACCGTCTTGAGGCTTCAAACGAGTCATCACTAACTGGATTGGCTTTGCCGGGCGCCGATCTTGAACATCCCGGGGTGACTCCTCAAACGTTGTTTCTGGTGTTCGGACTTCCGCCTAAATCAATGGTTCAAGGCGAAAACGAAAGGCATCGCCGCTTACCACCTGACCATTTGAAATGAGATCAGTCGCCCCTGCTTTGCGACCACCAATCTGCAAATCCTGTTTTGACTTCGCCACAATGCCCGCCGACGTCTGCACCAGCACGACTGACTCTGGCCAGTTTCGGCAGAGAATGTGATCACTCGCCGATGGTCCAAGCAGGCACGTTTCTGCCATCAGGATCACACCATCAACGGAAGTGCGAGGTCGATGCTCGCTCGCAAATGTCATCTTCGCCGTCGCACTCAGTGGCGTCGGAATCGAAAACGAAAGTCGAACGGAGTCCCCGAGCGTGATCTCGCAATTGTCCGGCAGAACGGTGTCGTAAGAAACCGGTCGACTTTGAATCTGCACGGAAGACTTTGGTTTCAGAATGTAGTTTTCGTCGACTCGCTGGATGCTGGCATGATCCCGTGAGATGTTGGCCACTAACGAGATGTCGGCTTCCTGCTCACTTGAAGACGCTTTCAGAAGCGGGCTTACGTTTCCATTAACTCGCCCCAGAGAAATCGATGAACCGGTCAGCATCAACCACGCTCCGACACCATCGATCCAGGCGACGTATCGATCAGTTGCCGACCGACTTCCTGTGGGAACTTCGTTGGATGCCGGACTGAAGAACGAGCTGATCATGGCACCGTTTCCCTCACGAAGGAACGTCCGAAGCGGACCGGCAGTCTGCTTCATGCAGCCTGCCGATCCGGATGAGCAACACAGTCATTAAGGAGTCAGAAAAACAGGAGTCGCTTCTCAGTTCGTCGAAGCGGTATCTTCAAACGGTGCTTCGTTTCCGAAGTAAGCATCCACCGAATCGACGACGCTCTTTGAAGACTCTTCCGTTTCGACCGGGATCAGGTCGGTGTCTTTGCCTTCCAGCGAAAGTTCCCGCTCCCGAACGTCAACCTTGGCATCAAGACTGTCGAGAAGGTTCTTCACGTTCGAAAGCCTGGAATCGTCGAATTGGGATTCGGCGACCGTCTCAGCCGCTTTCAAAGCACTGACGCGAGCTTCGAGTTCTTCAATCTGCAACCGCAGTTCTTCGCGAGCCCCCAGAAGCTTTTCAACTTTGCTCTCATTCGCAACGACAGCCTGACGTTTCGCTTCGAGCACTTTCGCTTCTGACTTGAAGGTTTGTTCGAGAGTCTTGAATCGATCGAATCGTTTTCCAAGGTCTTCTTCCAGCTCAGCTTTTGAATAGCTGACATCGTTGACCAGGAACGTCGTCTTCTGCGACTTCAATTGCTCATTTCGTGCCATAATCTCCGTACGACTTTTCGTCACAGTTCCCTGCTTCTCGTCAAGCCGGGCCTGCAGATGTTCGACTTCGACCTGAGATTCGGCCACGGCATGCTTCATCCTGCGAATTTCCGGCTCCAGCTCGTTGTCGAGCATGTCCTTGGCTCGTTTGAGCTGGAACTCGATCGGGATGGCGTCTTCGACGGCGTCTGTGACTTCATTTTTCGCAGTGCGAACGTAGCTGACCCACGACGTACCGAGAACAAGTGTGCCGAGTGCCAGGGCACTGACTCCACCAACGATTGCGGTTTTCAGTGAAACCATGACTGTGTCTCCTTGATTCAATTCCCAATTAAAAACTGGACTCATTTGCCCGCTGGCAAGTCTTGCTGAACGAGCATCGCTCGATGCAGATCAAAGTTCTGAAATGTAGTTCGCCGGTCGTCGCAGAATATTGGCTGAGCCTGGCGAATATTTCTGAATTTTTAAAACGGCTGGTCTGTAAGGAGCCTGCAACTCGCCAATTCCGCCGAAAAAGACTGCATTCGAAAAAAAAGACGACCAGAAGCTGGCCGTCTTGAGCAGCAAGACAGAGACGGAATCAACCACCGAGCTTTACTTTGCCGGAGCGACATAGCCGGAAAGCTGAATGTCGATATTGCCCTGGTTTTTGTTTCCAGCCGGAGCGTTCACTCCAATGAAAAGCAGGCCGCTTTCTTTGGGAGTGATTTCTTTGCCGTCGCCAATCTCGATGGGCTGGCCGGGCTTTCCGGGTTTGCCTCGATCGTTCAGCGGAATCACGATTGCCATGAGCGCGCCGCTGGGAATTCCTTTTGTCATCTGTCGAAGTGGATCGCCGGACGGAATGCCGGTCGGGCCGACGGTCTCCTGCACGACAAATCTGTACGTCCCTTTCGCAGCGACGCGGAACTTCTTTCCCTGCTCGACGCGAGCGACCGCTTCGCCCCAGCCCTTTGCACTGTCGATCGAGAACTCGTAGGGATTTGCCGAAAGGATCGTTTCTTCGATGGTGTCCAGCTTTTCCTTCACTCCAGCAATGCTGCTGTCGACTCGCTGGACTGTTTTAAGCAGATCTTTCGCTTTCTCCAGCAGACCGGCCTCTTCATAGTCTTTTGCGAGTTGTGCCGTGTCCCGCAGGAATTGCTCACGAGCCTTCTTCTCCCGTAGTTCCAATGCCCGCATGGCCGCGACGCTGGGTGGTTTGATGGCCGGCTTTTTGCCTTGCCCGAAGAGTTCTGAGCTGGAACCTGGTCCGACCAGCACGATCGCAAGTACGAGACCTGATGCGACGACTCCGCTATAAACAAATGAGCGTTTCACCTGACTTCTCCGAACTGCAAAGAACCCGCAAAAACGACCGGCGCCAGCGACGCTCGGCTTCCAGACAAACTCTAACCCTGTGTGCGGGAGCCAGCAACGAGGGATGTGTCATCGTCGCGACTCTGTCAAGCATTCGCAGGTCATGACAATCCAAACACCGGCATGGCAGAAGCAATACCGAAATCCCCAGATTACGGCACGCCAGCATTGCGTTCGACATGTCCTGCGGCTTCGACTTCCGCTACTGAGCAGACGCAACGTCCGGGCGGAGGCGTTTGGCTTCGCGGAGGTAGACGTGGACGATGTCGCCCTGCTTTTTGTCCGTGTTCCAGTGGAGCAGGACACGGATGCAGCGTGGCATGGAGCCCGGAACGGCGATTTCAGAAGCACACAGCAGCGGTACCTGGCTCATGCCGATGGCTCGTGCAGCTTCGGCGGGGAAGGTTGACGTCAGGTCTGGAGAAGTTGTGAAAATAATCGAGCCAACTTCGCCGAAGTCGCTGATTCCATTGGCACGAAGTAGCTCTTCCAGCATTTCCCGAGTTGCCTCGTGAATTTCGGCTGGCACATCGTTTTCGACCGTCGTTGCTCCCCGGATTCCCCGAACGCCCATTTTCCGCCCAATTCGCTGTTTGTTGATGAGTCCTGCAGAGGGATCTCTGCGTCGCCGACTGTCGCTGCCTTTGGCACAAACCGCCACTTCGCCGACTGGCTCGAATGGTAAACACGTCTTGATCGATTTTGGAAGTATGGGCTACAAACACGCGTCCGTCGGCAGCGGCATGGAAATCGTGCTCGAATTCCCTGACGACGGAGCTGAATTCAACAAGGATTGACTGCCGTCAGGAAGGACCCGCGCATGGATGCGACAGTGGGGGCACTGGCCGCCAGTTTGGGCGGTGAGGTAATCGGTGATTCCGATCGAACCGTCGAGAACGCGCTGGCGCTGGCAAAGGCCGGCGCGGATTGCATCACGTTTCTGGCCGACGAGGTTAAGACACGAGAGCTTTCCAATGCTGACGCAGCTGCCATTTTCGTCAGCCGGGCGAGACTTGAAGAGCTGACTGACGAGCTTCGCACAAAACACACCTTTATCGTCGTTGACGACGCGCTGGACGCGTTCATCGGGACGCTCAGGCAGTTTCGCAGCGATCGCCCACGATCGACAATTGGCATTTCACCGCAAGCAGTTGTGGCTGAATCGGCGACACTCGGCGAAGACGTAAACGTCTTTCCCGGAGCGTTCATCGGCGAAGACGTTGTCATCGGCTCGGGGTGCGACATTTACCCAGGAGCGTACATCGGCGACGGCACGAAACTGGGTGACAATGTTACGATTCACGCCAACGCGGTCGTCTACTTCGACGTGACGATCGGAAATCGAGTCATCATTCACGCCGGCGCCGTCATCGGAGCCGACGGCTTCGGTTATCGATTCCGCAGCGGTCGTTTCGAAAAGATCCCGCAGCTTGGAACGGTCGAAATTCACGACGACGTCGAAATCGGAGCTAACACAACGATTGACCGTGGCATGATCGGGCCAACGATCATCGCAGAAGGTACAAAGCTCGATAACCTCGTCATGATCGCTCACAACTGCGAAATCGGTAAGCACAACGCATTTGCCTCACAGGTCGGTGTTGCTGGTTCATCCACCACCGGAGACTACGTCCGCGCTGGCGGGCAGGTTGGCATTGGCGACCATCTTAAAATTGGTGCCGGTGCTTCGCTGGCAGCAAGTTCGGGACATCATAAAGACGTTCCTGCCGGTGAGACATGGGCCGGCGCTCCGGCTCGACGTATCGACGAGACGATCAAAATTATGATGACTCTGAACAAGCTTCCCGAGATGCGATCAACAGTTAAGACACTTCAGAAACAGGTCAAGGTACTCACCACAGAGCTTGAAAAACTCAATTCGGATCAGTCCGCAGCAGCCTGACGCCAGTCGGCCTGGTCAGCGACTCCACTTCCCACCGTGCCGCAACGGCGCATCAGCAATCCTGCAACAACAAGTCAATTCCGCTGCAACGGCGGAGCAGACAATCCTGCAACAATGCACGTACTTTCTCTCGACAACAAACTGAAACCTGGCGAGCGGATCGGGCTGATTGCCGGCGCTGGCCGATTTCCCATCATCTTCGCCGAAGCTGCACGCGCACAAGGTCTCAGTGTGCACGGAGTCGGCATTCAGGGAATGGTCGACGACGAACTGGAATCTCTGTGCGACACCTGGGATTCCTTCCCGATCTGCAAAGTCGGGCGAGCGATTCGATCCTGCCTGCGAAACGACGCTCACCATGCGGTCATGGCCGGCAAGGTTGAGAAAGTTGAACTGTTCGCACCCGGTCGCTTCTGGAATTTCGTGCCGGACTGGCGAGCAGTTCACATGCTCTGGTCGTACGTTTTTACGAAGGACCGACGGGACGACACCATTCTGCTGGCGGTGATTCGCGAATTTGAAAGAGACAACATTACATTCGGATCAGCCCTCGAATACTGCCCGGAGTTACTCGTGGAACACGGATTTCTGACACGGCGTAAACCGTCCCCAACTCAATGGCGAGACATTCGGTTTGGATGGGACATTGCCAAGCAGATGGGAGGTCTGGACATCGGCCAGTCGATCGTTGTGAACGACATGGCTGTCATCGCCGTCGAAGCCATCGAAGGGACGGACCGTTGCATCGAACGAGCCGGTAAACTCTGTCGCCGAGCTGCGTCGACCGTCGTTAAAGTCGCGAAGCCTCAACAGGACATGCGATTCGACGTGCCGACGATCGGCGTCAAAACGATTCAGACCATGCACGAAGCCGGCTGCCGCTGTCTGGCTGTCGAAAGCGGCATGACCATCATGCTCGACCAGGAAGACGTGCTCGCTTTGGCCGACAAACTCGGCATCGCCGTGGTTTCGCTGAACGCCGAAGAGCTGCAACTGAAAGCCGCCTCGTAAGTTCAGTAACCGTATGTCAGGCTCTGCCTGACCTACACCGGCGGGCTCAGGCGGGCAATCATGATGGCGGCGGCGACGGACGCATTGAGCGAAGTCACGTCGCCTTGAGGCGGGATGCCGCAGACGACGTCGCAATTGTCGAGCGTGAGACGGCGCAGCCCTTTTTCTTCGTTGCCAATGACCAGCAGCCATTGGCGATCGGCCAGAACGTCGACGTACGAAGTGGCTTCGTGCTCGGACGTGCCCAGGAGCCACAGCCCGGCTTTCTTTGCCGTCTCAAGCGAACGTGCCAGATTCGGCACCAGGCAGAACGGCACACTTTCGACGCCTCCGGCCGCGACATCGTAGACGGTCGCGGTCATTGGAGCGGAGCGGTCTTTGGTCAGCAGAATCCCTTTTACGCCGAAAAACGCTGCCGTGCGAAAGATGGCTCCAACGTTGTGCGGATCCTGCAGGCAGTCCAGCGCGAGCCACAGGCCGGCGGCGTTCTGATCGGAGTCCTCGGCGGCGCTGAGCAGTTTTTCGGGCTTCTGAATCCCCGGATGATCACAGACCATCGCCGTCGCGATGCCGACCCGCTCACTCTTGCCCTGCGTTTTCTTACCTCGCCGGGAGCCCGCATCGACCTGCTGGGCAACGACCGAGATTCCCCGACGCCGCGCCACGTCCGCAATGTCTGCCCAGACTCCGTAAGGCTTCCCGGCAGGAACTCGGATTTCCCGAACATCATCTGGTCGATGTTTCAGAGCCGCCAGGACGCTGTGAGGATTTCGCAGTTCAAGCACGAGAAGATTCTTTCGTTGAGTTCGGACGATCGGCGACAGCATCACGTTCGACGGAGTTTGACGACTGTCATCCCGAGTGGCTGAGTTACTTCGATATTCCTTTGTCGTCATGCTGCGAGGCCGGGATCAACCTTGATGATGCAACTGACGGACGGATATTGTCCTCCCGCCCGGCAAGCGGCAATCGACACAACGGCTGCTTGCAAAAGTCTTTCAGAAAGATTTTCGCGAGCCTGTCGCGGATCATCGGGTGAAATCAGGGGTTTCTCCTGGATTGTGACAGACCAGCCATACTGGAAATATCGTCGATTGGAACGGATGAGGCTCTGCGATGTCGAATCAGGACGAAACGCTGAACAGCGAAAACGACGATAAAAAGGGGCATATCGAGGCTCAGAAGCAGCCGGACTCGGTCGTTGACGGGCACTCCGAAACGATCATGGATCCAGATTCGAATCCGCCGACAGATGAGCCGACAGATCCTGAAAGCACTGTCGCGCTGCCGGAAGACCAGACGGTCGTCGAGGATTTGTCATTCGGTAACTCCGGAACGATTGCCGATTCGCCAGCCGACAAATCGCGAGCGGCTGAAGTCGCCAACGAGGTTGACCACACATTCGTCGAGCCCCTTTCCGGCATCATTCCGCCGCTGCAGGAAAGTGCGGACGCCCCGACGATAGCGATCGAGCTGCCAGCCGCTGAAACGGCACGAGCTCCCGACGAAGGCGACAAGACTCAATTGTCGATGCTCGACGCCGATCCTGACCAGACGTCAATGGAGGACTCCGTCGGTGATGAAGATGGGACCGCCATGGAGCTTCCGGCTCCGGATGGCGACGCAACGTATATTGAAGGAGCCTCGTCGGACAGCAGTGAACCGGACGGGACAATCATCGAAGGAGTCGCCGCTCGGAAGACCGACCTTGACGGCACGATCGTTCAGAATTCGGCAGCCGGTCACGCCGAACCGGATGCAACGATCATCGAAGGCTCCACAGCGAAAGCCACCGACCCGGACGTCACAATGGTCGAAGGAGCGACCGGAGCTGAAAATTCGTCCGCGACTGGAGCCACAGAATTCGAATCCTCTTCAACCGGACAAGCATCCGGCAAAGGCAACTGGAACGAGACTCGCGAATCTGGCCGGAAGAAGCCGCCAACAGACAGGAAAGCGGCTCACGAAACCGCCAACCGCTGGGACGCCGAGCAGCGGTATCAGCTTGTCACAAACTTCGCGCGTGGCGGCCTCGGCCAAATCTGGATGGCCAACGATTCCCGGCTGCGTCGAGAAGTGGCGTTCAAGGAATTGTTGCCGAACGCGTTGAAGAATCGAAATGCGCTGGAGCGGTTTCTGGAAGAAGCTCAGATCACCGGTCAGCTCGAACACCCCGGCATCGTTCCGATTTACGACATTGGCTATCAGGAAAACGGAACGCCGTTTTACGCGATGAAACTCGTCCGCGGCGAGACGATGGAAAAGGAAATCGACGCCTTCCATCAGCTCCCGAAAGGAAGCCCCGAATGGACGCTGACGTTTCGCCGACTGCTCGCCAGCTTTATCGACATCTGTAATGCGCTGGCGTTTGCACACGATCGCGGCGTACTGCATCGAGACCTCAAGCCGCTCAACGTGATGATCGGCGCGTTTGGCGAAACACTGGTCCTCGACTGGGGCCTCGCGAAAGTGTTCGACGTCGAACCGCTCGACGACGAAACGCCGATCACAACCAGCACATCCGGCCTCGGTGCTGACGATCAGACAGTCATTGAATCCGAGGCGACGGGCCTGCAAACCGGTACAAGCGCCACTGAGTCCCCAACAGGCGGAGTCTCTGCTGCCGGCATGTCGAAAGGCGGTGCGTCGGTCGGTGGCCAGTCGCAATTCAGCGGCAGCTTTGGCTCGACCAGAAAGATGGTGCAGACCGACGTCCGCTCACGAGGCAGTCAGACGATGATGGGTTCCGTGATGGGAACTCCGGCTTACATGCCTCCCGAACAGGCGGCCGGAAAGCTCGACGAACTCGACGCACGCACGGACATCTATTCGCTCGGCGGGATCCTCTACAAGCTGCTGACCAATCATCAGCCGATCGCGCGAGGCAAGATTCGCGAAGTGCTCAAAAATGTCAAAGAGGGAAACATCATCCCGCCGCGTGAGCACGACCCGTCTATCGACAAACCGCTCGAAGCCGTCTGCATGAAGGCATTGGCAACGAACCGCGAAGACCGATACGACTCCGCGTTGAAGATCGCAGCCGATATCGAAGCCTGGCTCGCCGACGAGCCCGTTTCGGTTTATGAAGAACCGTGGCCTGTGAAGGCAAAGCGTTGGGCCAAAAGAAACCGTGCAACCGTCCAGAGTGCCGGCATCGCTGTCGCAATTATCGTTCTGGTCATCGCAGGCTCGGCCTGGTCACATTCCCGGGAACTCTCAGAAATTCGGAATGTTGCTCAAACGAAGTCTCAGTTGTCGGCCAAGGCCGCCGACGACGGCGACTACGTGCAGGCTCGCGAGCTACTGAATGAAGCCCTCGGGCGAACGGCCGAACACGTCGAACTGACCGAATTGCGAAGTTTTCTCAGCAGCCGCCTGGAGCTTGTCGAAAAGGACCGCCTGGCAAAACTCAGTCGCGACGTGGAAGCAAAACTTGCCAGTTCGAAATCGCAGATTCTGGAGGGCCGTTACGAGTCGGCTCGAGCATTACTGACGGAACTCGCCACGCTTCTCAAAGGGGAATCCGAGTTGCCCGAGCTTGTCGCCGAGGTCACTCGCCAGACAAACACAGTCGCCGACGCACTGGCTGAGCAGGAGGCCGTCGCGGACACACAGGCTCGATTCAACGAATTTCTGACGGAACTTGATCAGGCTCGCATTCGATCGAGTTTTCCAGACGACGAAGATGTCACTGAAGACGCAAAGCTGGCTTTCGAACACGTTCAGAAGGCGCTGACTCTCTTCGATCTTAACAAGCCGGAACCGTTGGCCGCTATTCCTCAGCACTTCTCCGAGCGTCTTCCGTGGACGCGCGAGTGGCATCAGAAAAACAAACAATGGCCGCTGCAAGCTCTGCGTGAAGGGACGTTTGAACTTCTGTTGACGGCGGCGGAGATGGAGTGGTGGCTTGCTCAGAACGAGACGGATGAAGACAAAGCGGCATCCGCAGAACGCTCTCTGGAGTGGACGGGCAAAGCGAGATCGCTGGGACTCCCGTCACAGGCATTGCTGGCTCGCGAAGCCAACTATCTGCAGGTAGCAGGCCGTGACGATGAAGCGAAACGCGTCTTTGAAGAAGCAAAACTTCTGGAACCGAAAACAGCGCTGGACTACTACCTCGTCGCCGAAAATCTGCGAGGAAGAGGCCATCTTAACGAAGCGCTGGAGTTCTACCTGAAGGCACAGCAGCTTTCTCCAGACCACTATTGGGTTCAGTATTTCCAGGGACTCTGTTATCGCAATCTGAGCCAGTTTGCAGCAGCCGCCAGCAGCTTTTCGTCGTGCATCGCCAGACGCCCTGACTACCCCTGGGCGTACATCCAAAGGGGAATCTGCTCGGCTCAACTTGGTCAGTTTGAGAATGCCTTTGCGGATTTCGACGAGGCAGAAAAACTGGAGCCTGAACTCTTCAGCGTCTTCGTCAATCGCGGAGTCATCCTGTTGACGCAGGGCCGGTTTGACGACTCGCTGAAGAATCTGGAGAAAGCTCGAAAATTAAACCCGAACTCTGGAAAGCCGCTCGTCAACATTGCGGCGGCGTACCTGGCTCTGGCGGGAGAGCTACAGAAGCCTTCTACGGAAAGGGCGGAAGAGGGCGGGACGGCCTCGAAGCCAGCGTCGGATCTCGAAATCGAGCAGCAGGTTCAAGACCTTTATGCGAAGGCGCTGGACACACTGGCAGAAGCGGCAGCAAGCGGCGCCGACAGCCATCCTGGCCTATACCAGTTGCGAGGGCGAATTTACGCATGGCAAAGCAACACGACGGCCGCTCTGGCAAGTTACCGACGTCATCTGGAACTCGACGGAAATGTTGACCGCAGAGCCGTCACGCTGAAGCGGATCGCGGAAATTCATTCGCTCCTTGGAGAACACGATCAGGCGGTCGAAAATCTGGAAGTGGCCAACAAACTGCGACCGACAGACCCAGATACCGTTCTGAAGCTGGCCGAAGCGCTGTTGCAGGTCGACGAGGCTCAGCAAGCGATCACGCGATACCAGGAATTTCTGCAGCTGGTGAACGGCCAGGTCGAGAAGACGGTGCCGGAACCTCACCTCGTCTACAACGGCATCGCGACCGCGTTTCACGGAATGCGGAAAAAGTACGAAGCCGTTGACTATTACACTCTGTCGTTGATGTTTGACCGTCGGCAGGCTGTGCCTCTGACTAAACGGGCCTGGGCATTCCTCGAAGACAACGTCGAACTGGCGATTCGCGATTTCCAGACAGCTAAAGAACTGTCGCCAGACAACCCCGACACGTTGATCGGACTGGCGTCGGCCTACGCAAAGAATGGTCAGCGGCAGGACGCGACCCGAGAAGTTGACACGGCGCGGCCCCTTGCCCGCGCACAGGCTGCGAAAGTTGGACCAATGGCGTTTGCTCTATTTCACAACGCCGCCACGGTGCACGGTCGTCTGGCAGAAGCGGTGTTGCGTGACGCACGTTTGAGCAACGAATTGAAGACTCAACAATTTACCGAATCATCAGACAAGGCGGTTGAACTGCTGCGTGAGGCGTTTGAGGTTTCCAAATCCGACCCGAATATCGCTCGGGCCATGCTGACCGCTATGCAGACCGACGAAGCGTTGAGAGCAATTCGAGGTTCGCGGGCTTATCAAAAGTTTACCGAAGAACTCTTGAGTGGCACGAAGTAGAAGGGCGGGCACTGCCCACCGACCGTTTGGAACAGTCTGGTCCCACGAATCAAAGATTGAAATTTCAATCCTCAATTCGCAGGACGTTTACTCATACCAGGTCGATTGAAACCGGCGCGTGGTCGGAAACCGTCATGCCACCTTCGCGGCAGATGTCGGCAGCTTTGAATCGCTTCTCGGCGGCGGTGTTGCCGATCAGGTAGTCGATGCGCCAGCCTCGGTCGAGTTCTCTCGCGCGGCCGCGATTCGACCACCAGGAGTACGGGCCCTGCATTTCGCCATAGTGATTGCGGACGAAATCCCGCCAGCCGCCAGCAATCAGATCGCCCATCCACTCGCGTTCGTGCGGCAGAAAGCCCGATGTGTTTTCGTTGGATTTCGCGTAGAAGATGTCCCGCTCGGTGTGGGCAATATTGAAGTCTCCACCCATGATCACCGGTCGGCGTTTCCGCTTCAGGTCGTCGGCCCACGGAGCAAACTCATTGAGCCATAATTCTTTAACCTTCTGACGTTCGTCGCTGGACGATCCCGACGGAAGGTAAACGCTAACCACTTCGATACCGTCGATGAGTGCTCGGACGATGCGGCCTTCGGGGTCGTCTTTGTCGAGGCCCGTGCCGAGGATTTCGATCGGACTTCGCGACAGGATTGCGGTTCCCGAGTAGCCTTTTTTCTCAGCGGGGTGCCAGTGAACGTGCCAGCCGTCGGGATTTACCCATTCGGGAGGAATCTGCTCAGGCAACGCGCGAACTTCCTGAAGCAGCAGCACGTCCGGTTGAACCTGCTCGACAATCTCAGCAAAACCCTTACGGATCGCGGCTCGGATCCCGTTCACATTCCAAGTGGTAATTCGCATTTCAAAAGCTCTCGCGCGGTGTCAGAAACTGGCAACGCGAGAATCCTGGCAAGCCGTACCGACTTCGAACAGCGAAGCTATTCAGCAACGAGAGCAAATGAAGGGTTGGTCAGCCGGCGTTGCTGCGGGCTTCGTACTGGTTGAGTTTGTTGTAGAGCGTTTTCAGCGCGATCCCCAGTTCAGCAGCGGCTCGCGGTTTGTCTCCGTGATGCTTGTCGAGAACTCGATAGATGAGGTCCATTTCGATTTCGCGGAGCGTCTTGTTCTCGCCCGAGTTCCACAGCACGCCCGAACCGCTGGCGACGCTGGTTGGAGTCGAGAACGAGCTGGTCGGCGCCCCGATCGAATCCGGCAGATCATTAGCCACGATTCTCGTACCGTCGCAAAGTGCCAACGCGTACTCGATGGCGTTGGCCAGTTCGCGAACGTTGCCCTTCCACGGGTGAGCTTTCAATGCTTCCACGGCATCCTTACTCAGAGTGACCGGTTGGCCGCCGTGCTTACTACGGTATCGATCGATCAAATGCTCGGCGAGCAGTTTGACATCGTCCTGGCGGTCGCGAAGGGTCGGAAGCTTGATCTCAAACGTGTTGACGCGGAAGTAGAGGTCTTCGCGAAACGTGCCTTCGTCGACCATTTCCTGCAGCGGACGGTTCGTCGCGCAAACGACTCGAACATCGACGTGGAACGCTTCGTTTTCGCCGATGCGGCGCAGTTCGCCAGACTCCAGAAACCTCAACAGTTTGACCTGAGTTGCCTTGTCGAGTTCGCCAAGTTCGTCCAGAAACAGCGTTCCACCGTTGGCCATTTCGATCAGGCCCTTGCGGTGAGTGTCCGCTCCTGTAAACGCCCCTTTGCGATGCCCGAAAAGTTCGCTTTCAACCAGTTGCTCGGGTAGTGCTCCGCAGTTGACAGCGACAAACGGCATGTCCGCGCGTTGACTCTGTTCGTGGATACTGCGTGCGGCGAGTTCTTTGCCGGTGCCCGTTTCGCCGAGCACCAGCACGCTGGACTCTGTCGGCGCGATCTTGCTGATCAGCTTTCTGACACGTTGCATCGGCGCAGAATCACCGACCAGGTCCGCAGAACCTTCAACGGCCTTCAGCCGCTGCTCAAGTGCGCGAGTCTTGTTCGCAAGCGTCCGGTTGGTGGCCACTCGCTGCAATACGGTCGCGATGTCGACCAGTTTGCAGGGTTTCTGCAGGAAGTCGTTGGCACCGCGACGGATCGCCGTGACGGCTTCATCGAGGTTGCCGTGCGCGGTGTGAATGATGATCTGGGTGTCTGGCGAAACCTCTTTCAATCGGTCGACCACCTGCCAGCCATCAATGCCGGGCATTCTGAGGTCGACGATGGCAGCGTCAAAAGAGCCCGTGTCGATGACCTCAAGGGCTTTCTCGCCGCTTTCGCAGACGGTTACGTCATGTCCCATGCGCGGCAGTTCGATGCGCATGACTTCGCGGATCATGGCCTCGTCGTCGACAAACAGGACGCGAAGTCGATTCGTCGGGTCGCTCAAGCGAATCCTCCCTGATTAGCTATTCCAAACGAACACGACACAACCAGCGTCGCAACCTCATGTTGCGGGCGAGTCGTCAGATGTCCGAAAATGGATCGTTTCTGCGTCTTCCCTGACGCAAACCTGTCGATCGAGTCTCCCAATCCGATCGGCAGAAAACCGTGCAGTCTGAAAACTCACCGTTCCACAGCGAGCCATCCAAACAGCCCCGTCCAGACCTCAGAAAGTCCCGTCGGCCTGACCGGGCTGCGGGTGATATCAGAATCTTCGAAACCGGGTCAATCCGGGTTTTGAGTAAAACTGGCAACTCTGGCCAGCCATCACCGGTATGCCGGAAAGGCATCGATCAGGGTCTGTCAGGCAGGCGACTCGCCCCCTTTGGACCAGCCGTTTGGTTGACAGTTGCTGAGCGTTCAGGCACGATGATTGCACATTCCAAACGAGCCATCTCTGACTCACCACTGTACGGACTGGAGTCCGTCGTTCAACGTTTCCTCTCGCAATGGATTGCTGGTTTCCCCGCCTTCCCTTTGAGCTTTTCCCGGCGTGTCCACGCGAAAAAAAACTCTCGTTGTCGGCATTCTCGGCGGCATTGGATCTGGAAAGAGCGCGGTCTCCAGGGGCCTTTCCAACAATTTCAAAATATATTTAATCGACGGTGATCGGATCGGGCACGAAGCGCTTGGCATTCCGAACGTGAAAGACGACATCCGGCGAGCGTTCGGCAGCTCCGTTTTTGACGGGGCCGAAATCTGCCGGAAGTCACTCGCAGGAAAAGTGTTCGGTTCGGAAAATCACCACAAACAGGCATTGTTTGAGCTTGAGAAAATCGTACACCCGGAAATCCGGCGGCAGGTTGAAAAACAGTTGGCAGGAATTTCCAGCGATACTAACGTCGTCGTTCTTGACGCGGCTGTCATGCTGGAAGCTGGCTGGAACGATCTGTGCGACACTATCGTCTTTGTTGATACACCCTTTGAAACACGGTTGAAGCGAGTCCAGGAGAATCGAGGCTGGACGGCTGACGAACTTCGACGACGTGAAGCGAGTCAGATTTCAGTCGAGGACAAACGGGCCGTTTCTGAGTTTATCGTCGACAACTCGGGCTCCCTGGAAAACGCTGTTCAGCAACTTGCTTCATTTATAGAGAAACGACTTCACTGAAACTCACCCTCTGAATTTACTCCAGGCGGGCCGCCTGCGACTCCTGTCTGACTCGCCCGAGTCAGAGACCACTTTCCAGATTCATCCCCCTCTCTCGAAGAGGTGTTGCTGATTCAGTTTCTTTCGTGATTGAAGGGCGATCGCCCTTTCGTCGCGATGGACGATCAAGTCCGACCGAATATGCGTGACATCTCTCAAAGCTGCAATGGCTCCAATCATGTCTGAAGTTCAACAGGCGCAAAGCCACAGGGATGCCTTCCCCGGCGATCGACGTTACGAGGAAATCAAACAGGGCGACCTGCATATTGCCGAACTGCATCGCATGACGATGACAGAATTGCTCGAACTTGCCGAGCACGAGAACCTCACCGAAGTCGTCGGGCTCAAGAAGCAGGACCTGATCTTCAAGATTCTGAAAGCCCGAACAAAGATCAACGGACTGATGTTTGGCGAGGGAACGCTGGAAATTCTTCCGGACGGTTTCGGATTTCTGCGCAGCCCGGATTACCACTACCTGCCCTGCCCCGATGATATTTATGTCTCGCCGAGTCAGATTCGGCGCTTCGGCCTGAAGACGGGAGCGACGGTTGCCGGACAGATCCGGCCGCCCAAGGAAAACGAGCGTTACTTCGCGCTGCTTCGAGTGGAAGCGATCAATGGCCAGGATCCGAATCTCGTCACTGCGAAAGTTTCATTCGACGATCTGACACCCCTGCATCCGAACCGGCGGTTAATTCTTGCCAACGAGCAGACGAAGGACCTCAGCACTCGAGTCGTCGATCTGCTTGCTCCGATCGGAATGGGGCAGCGAGGTCTGATTGTCTCCCCACCGAAAGCTGGCAAAACGATCCTGCTGAAGCAGCTTGCCAAGGCCACGATGATCAACCACCCGGATGCGTATGTCATCGTCCTGCTGATTGACGAGCGACCGGAAGAGGTGACAGATATGGAACGCGACATTCGCGGACCAAACTGTGAAGTCGTCAGCAGCACGTTCGACGAACCACCGAGCCGGCACATTCAGGTCTCCGAAATGGTCATTGAAAAAGCCAAGCGGATGGTTGAGTACGGCGACGACGTCATCATTTATCTGGACTCGATCACGCGGCTGGCACGGGCCTGGAACACCGAAGTTCCTCACTCCGGCAAGATCCTGACCGGTGGCGTCGACGCCAACGCTCTCCAGCACCCGAAGCGGTTCTTTGGTGCGGCGCGCAACGTCGAACACGGTGGCAGCCTGACTATCGTGGCAACGGCACTTGTTGACACCGGCTCGAAAATGGACGAAGTGATCTTCGAAGAATTCAAAGGAACGGGTAACACCGAGCTGTACCTCGATCGCCGCATGGTCGAAAAGAGAGTCTGGCCGGCCATCGACATCAACCGCTCGGGCACTCGTCGGGAAGAATTGCTGTTTGACGAGGAAGAGTTGCAGCGAATCTGGGTGCTGCGACGCGTTCTGAACGACATGAACCCGGTCGAGGCAATGGAGCTACTCACCAGCAAAATGCGGAAATGCAAAACGAACGAGGAATTTCTGCTGACGATGAACCTGAATTAGCTTTCCGGGTGATCGGTGGTTCGCAAAATGGCAGATACGAATTCGAAACGCTGATCGACGAAATACGGACAATAGACTTCTGACACCTAACGCGACGACTGATTGACCATGCCGAAAGAAATTGAAGGTAAACTGATTCTCACCGACGAGTCCGTCGCGATCGTCGTCTCAAGGTTCAACGACCTGATCACCAACCGACTGCTCGACGGTTCGCTCGACACTCTGCGCCGCCATGGAGCGAACGACGACAACATCACCGTCGTCCGCGTGCCGGGTTCGTTCGAGCTACCGCTGATCGCCGACAAGCTGGCGATGTCAGGAAAGTTTGACGCGGTGATTTGTCTTGGAGCGGTCATCCAGGGGCAAACGACGCACCACGACTACATCAATCATCAGGTCGCCGCCGGACTTCGCGAAGCCAGTCAGAAAAGCGGAATCCCCGTAACCTTCGGAGTGTTGACCTGCCAGTCGATGGAGCAGGCAATCGATCGAGCTGGTGGCAAAGTTGGCAATAAAGGCAACGAAGCCGCGCTGGCCGCCATTGAGATCATCACCACGCTGAAGCAACTGAAGGCCGATGGAGTTCTCGCAGACTGAGTTTCCAGGAAACGTATTCGCAGTCTGAAACAGATTCCGGCAACACGTTGCGTTCCCCTTTGCTGGAACTGCGTTTGTTCCGGCCCACTTCTCTTAACGGTAGTTCAACACGCAATGGCACGACGACGACAAGCTCGGACCGCAGCCCTTCAACTGCTTTATCAGCGGGACGTGAACCCGGACATTGATCAGCACATCGCGCACGAAATGCTTGACGAGCTGGTCGAGACCGAAGAACTACGCGAGTTTGCCTGGCAGATCTACACCGGCACACTTTCAATTACGGAAGAGGTCGACAGGAAGATTCAGACCGTCTCCGAAAACTGGCGAGTGTCCCGCATGTCGCCCACCGATCGAAATATTATCCGGATGGGTGTTTACGAGATGACCATGATGGGAACCGCCCCCGCCATCGTGCTCGATGAGTGCATTGAGATCGCCAGGGAGTTCGGCTCGGTCCAGTCGGGGCAGTTTGTAAACGGCGTGCTCGACAAGATGATCCCGGAAGGCTCGGCCTGACTTCACGAGCGGCCCTGCTGTTAACGACTCGTTCGATAGCGGTCGAGCAGCGGTTCGACGACGCATTCAGGCACAAATCGCTGCAGCCTGGAGTCGGCCAGATCCTTTCCCATGTGAGCGATCTGCTTGATCAGCGTACTGGAAATGTGCGAATACTTTTCGCTGGCCATCAGAAAGACGGTTTCCAGTTCGGGGGCCAGTGCGTGATTGGTCAGAGCCATCGTGAATTCCAGCTCGATGTCGCTGACCGTACGAACTCCTCGAAGCAGGACGGCGGCGTCGATCTCTCGAGCGAAGGTAACGGACAAACCTTCAAAGCATCGAATGTCGACGTTCGGCAGGTTGGCCACCATTTCGCCGACGAGAGCAATTCGTTCGTCCGGGCTGAACAGCGGCTGCTTGTCTGGATTGATACCGATTCCCACCGTCAACCGATCAAACAGCCGCGACCCTCGCTGGATAATGTCCAGGTGTCCGAGTGTTGGGGGATCAAAGCTGCCAACGTAAACGGCGTTCCGAGTGTTGGATTCGGGCATGGCTTCGCACGGCTCACTAGCTGGTGACGAGTTGTGGAAGAGTGAACGGTTGAGATTCTACCGGCTGGCTGTGAATTCCGCTGCCAAACGCAGGACCATTTGACGGATCGCTGCCTGTCTGGCAGATTGCCAATCTGGCAGCAGTCTGACTCTGAAACTTCAGCCGCCTGCGACGATGTATCTGTTTGCCTGGAAGACGTTTAAGATTTCCCTGAACCGAAGCGAGCAGTAAGAACAGCGTCTCGGTACATTGTTTGCTCGGCGCTGGCTGTGATTGCAGAATTGTTCTAAATCTGTGCCTGACCCCGTCGAGTTGTTGGCTCGACATCGTAACCCAGGAACTTGTTCGAGAGTGTTTTGACCATGGCCGTTTTTCGCTGGGGACATAGCTGGAGCGACGCGTTCAGCGACCTCGAACGCGAAGTCGACAGCATTCTGCAGAGCGTTAACCAGACGTTCCAGGGCTTGCGGTTTGGCCGCCAGTACCCGCCGATCAACCTCTACGACCTGGACGATCATTATTTGATTACCGCCGAGATCGCAGGTGTCTCGACTGAGGATCTCGACCTGGCCATTGCCAACGGTGTGCTGACAGTTCGCGGTGGACGAACACTCGACGAGGGAGCAGACGAGAATCGATACCGTCGACAGGAACGCCCACACGGAACGTGGCAGCGGTCGATCACTTTGCCCGAGCGAGTCTCTGAAGACGGACTGAAGGCCGACCTGACCAATGGCATTCTGCGAATCGTGCTGCCCAAGGCTCAGGCTGAAACTCCCCGTCAAATTCCGGTCACCGGTGGTTAAAGGGGGCCAGCATGAGTAACGAACTAACTCGCCAGAATCTCGACGCACAGTCTGGTAGCAACGAGTCGCGTACCGCTCGAGAAACACCGTCACACCCAGTCGATCGTTACGTTTTTACGCCGCCGATCGACATTCACGAAACAGATGACGGACTGATTCTACGCGCCGACCTGCCCGGAGTTTCCCTGGACACTCTGGAGTTGCAGGTTCAGAACAATCGGCTGACATTATTCGGTCGAGTTCCGCAGGTCGCACCGGAAGGGGCACGACTGGTCCATCAGGAGTATCACGAAGGCGACTACCTTCGCTCGTTCATCCTGAGCGACAACGTCGACCACGATCGAATCTCGGCAAGGCTGACGAACGGCGTCCTGGAAGTCTTCCTTCCACACACGCCCAAAGCTCAGCCCCGAAAGATTCAGGTCTCCGGCTCGTAGTGCAAGAAAGCCCTGAGGCTCAGGTCGGTCGCGGACAAAACCGAGTTTGCGACCAGGCTGTAACGGCCGGACTCAACTGACACCCCAAAACCGTCGGTTTCAGAACTTCGTTGGAAACACCTCCAGAAGGTGTGGGTAGCATGGCCCGAGCGGTGTCTCACGCGCCGCATTTCGATTCACACGGACAGCTTCTCACTTCTCAACGCAAGGCTCTCACATGACTCAGGAAAACAATTCGCAGCCAGGATCCATATCAACAGCAGATCGTACGGTGCTTTCTTACCACCGGGCGAAACTCAGAACCGACGGAGCCATCATCAGTGGAGCCGTTCTGTCTGTCACCGCGACGCTCGGAGCCGTTGTTCTGTTGCACGAAAATACGAACGGCGTTTGGATCGTACCTGCGACGGCGATCGCGCTGACAGCGGTGCTCGTCCCGATTACTGTCGGTGTTCGAGAAATTTTCCGCCGGCGACGTACTCGGCTCGCCGTTCAACCGACCAGTACGACCGTTCGGCCACTGGCACTCTTCACGTTTTCGCTCGTGCTTGGAATGCTGGTCACTGCTGGAATTTCAAAGAACACACTTGAGTCCGGCGTCTACTACCAGATTGGCCAGCGGCAGCTTGAGAGTCAGGATTACCTCGCTGCTGCCGAAACGTTCTCGTGTTTCATCAGCGTCTCGCCGCAGCATTCAATCGGCTATTACAAACGCGGCCTCGCGATGTACAAAGCCGGTCAGCTCGACCAGGCCTACGTCGACCTCAAAGTCGCCATCGACAAGATGCCGCGCGACTGGAACTCGCGAGTACTGTTCCTCGGAACGCTGGATCGACTCGGACGAAGCGACGAGTTGAAGGCCGAACTGGAACGTGCCGAGCACTTGAATCCAAACGCCAGTCACTTACTGAATCAGTTGCTTGAATCTGTCGAAGGCTGATCTCTCGCTTCTGAAATTTCACAATGCGGCCTGCGAGCGAATTTCGTTCCTCGCGGGCCGTTTCATCGTAGGTCAGAACGTGCCTGACGGCATTCGGAGTTGATGATCGGATCGGTGAATCAGGACTTCATCAGGCTCAGCCTGACCTGCCCCAAATCATTGGTTATGGCCCGAAAGTGTCGGAACCGGGTTCCGTGACTGTGGGAACGCTTCGCCAGATCCGTTATTTTGCGTGGTTGGCTTTCCGGCGTTAACTCTCGTTTCATTCACCGCGAATTTCCGCTGATTAATTCGCTGACAACCCTCGACGCGAAAATGGCACTAGAGGAAAACAACTGGGTTCCGGCAGCCATTTTTGGTGGGTCACTCGTGCTGCTCGGAGCTGGCATGATGTTTGGCCATGCTCGCGCGTGGAAAGAACAGCGTGACGATGAGGCCCTCGAAGATTCCGACCGGATTCATCTTCGGAACCGCTACCTCAGGCGGATGCAGACTTCCGGGGCTGTCGCATTTGCCGGTTGCCTGATTGGAATCGGTGACGCATTTATCTGGCCGCTCGGACCGGTCGTCGCGACTTTTTACTGGCTGTTCGTCATCATGCTCGTGTTCTGGATCGCGTTGCTGGCACTGGGCGATCTGACTTCCGTCCGAACACATTCACAGACGACGATGTCTCAGCTCGAATCGACACGGAAGGAGCTGGAAGCCGAACTCGCCAGACACCGACATCGATCGAACGGAAAACCCACCAAAGAATCCTGATCTACAGGATCTACCAACTGAGAATCTTTAACCACGGAAACTTTCATGTCGACGCTTGAAGCTGCATCGTCAACGGCCACGCGGCAGGACACTGCCTGGCAGGTCTGCATCCATCCCGACTGTCGATCCACCTACGGAATTGAGGAGATCCTTGTCGGCTGTCCGAAGTGCGGAAACCTGCTCGACATTGCCTACGACTGGGATCGTCTGGAAGTTCCGTCGTCTCTGTCGGAAATCGAAGCCCGCTGGTCAACACGGAGAAACCCGCTCGACTTCAGCGGGGTGTGGCGGTTTCGAAGTCTGTTGCCGTTCGCTCCGGAGCAAAGCATCGTGACGATCGGCGAAGGGCAGACGATTCTTCGAGCAAGCAGCCCCGTTGCGAAGTATGCCGGGCTGGAAGAATCGAACCTGCTTCTGCAGTACGAAGGTCTGAACCCTTCGGGCAGTTTCAAAGATAACGGCATGACCGCCGCGTCGACTCACGCTCGCATGGTCGGAGCGAAATACGCTGCCTGCGCATCCACAGGAAATACCAGTGCGTCCCTGGCCATCTACAGCAGCGCAGCTCAACTCTTTGACGCACTCGTTTTTGTCGGCAGTGGAAAGATCGCTTTCGGAAAACTTTCCCAGGCACTCGACTATGGAGCACACACGCTGCAGATCGCTGGCGACTTTGACGACGCCCTGAAACAGGTGCGCGAAGTCTGTCAGCGGGAAAAGATTTACCTCTGCAACAGCGTGAACCCGTTCCGGCTGGAAGGTCAAAAGACGATCATGTTCCGCGTGCTGGAAGCGTTGAACTGGGAACCGCCTGACTGGATCGTTGTTCCGGGCGGCAACCTCGGGAATTCCAGCGCGTTCGGCAAAGCCTTCCTCGAACTGAAAGAACTGGGCCTGATCGATCGAGTGCCTCGCCTGGCGGTGATCAACGCCGCGGGAGCCAACACTCTGACTCAGCTTTACAACGACCACAGACTTCGCTGGAACGAAGGTCGCACCGACGATGCCATGATCGACGGCTTCTTCTCTGAAATGGATGCCGAAAACCGCCGGGCATCGACACTCGCCACAGCGATTGAGATCAACCGCCCGGTCAATCTGAAAAAATGTCTGCGAGCGCTCGAAGCATGCGATGGCGTCGTGCGGCAGGTTTCTGATCAGGAAATCCTCGATGCCAAGGCCCAGGTCGGAGCCGGCGGATTCGGCTGCGAACCAGCCAGCGCCGCCAGCGTTGCCGGAGCAAAGCAACTTCGTGAAGAAGGAATCATCGCTCCGAGTGACAAAGTCGTTTGCATCCTCACCGGCCATCAGCTCAAAGATCCCAACGCGACAGTCGCTTACCATTCGTCAAAGGCCGGCAACATTGATCCGAAGCTTGCGGACGCAGGCATTGATGCGGTCTCATTCGCGAACGGTCCCGTTCCCGTCGACAATGAGCTGGAGCGAATCCTCGACGTCATCAGAAGTCTGTAAGCAGGAGAGTCTGAGTGAGCATCGCCCAACGTCATCAGGATGGAAGTCTACGACGCCGTGGCGTTGAATCGTTTCTCTGCGGAATTTTGATTTCAGCGAGCTGTTTTTTCGCAGCGCCATCAACCGCTGCTGCCGACTCGATCGAACCCTGCATCGCCAGCGGCGGCGGTTTTGATCGAACAGCTCTTAAACATGGCGAAAAACTGCGGCACTTTGAATTCGAATACGCCAGCAAGGCAGTCGGCCTGAAACCGGGAGCGAACGTCCGAGTCTGGTTGCCGATTCCGCCGACTAATCAGCATCAGGCGGTATCGATTAAGGCTTCGCGTTTTCCGGCGAAAGCAACGACCTCACGGGAAGCCGAGTACGGCAACTGCATGGTGTACTTTGATACGACCGCTCCGAAGAACGGAGAGGTCAGCTTTTCGATCACCTACGAAGTGGCTCGCGCCGAAGTGAAAGCGCTCGGTCGAGACGGACAGGAATTGAGTCGGGAAGAACGCCGGCTGTTCCTCAAGCCAAACCGACTGGTCCCGACTTCCGGTCGACCACTCGACCTGCTGAAAGGAATCAACGCTCCCGTCGATCAACTCGACCTCGGACGTTTGCTTTACGAACGCGTCGACTCGCACCTGAAGTACGACAAATCCCAACCGGGCTACGGCAACGGAGATTCCGTCTGGGCGTGCGACAGTCAGTTCGGAAACTGCACCGACTTCCACAGCCTGTTCATCTCGCTGGCCCGTGCGAAAGGGCTGCCCGCTCGGTTCGAAATCGGTTTTCCCATTCCCGAAGCTCGCGGAAAAGGCAACATCGGCGGCTATCACTGCTGGGCCTTCTTCCACACCGACAGGCACGACTGGGTCCCGACCGACATTTCAGAAGCGGACAAGCACCCGGAAATGAAGGACTACTACTTCGGGAACCTGACCGAAGACCGAGTCGCCTTCTCGTCGGGTCGCGACCTGAATCTGGTTCCGCGCCAGGCCGGCGAGCCTCTGAATTTCTTCGTCTATCCCTACATTGAAGTCGACGGCAACCCCCTATCGACAGACAGCATGGAAAAGACGTTCCGCTATGTGGATTTGAACATGCTGTCTCAGGCAGACAGCTCCCTCGATCAAGAAGAATGATCAGGAAACAGTCTGGACTCTCATTCCCGACCTTGGCACAATCGAACCATGACTCGTTCCATTGCACATTTTCTGTTGACCCTTGTCGTGCTGGCCTGTCCGGTTCAGTGCGTGATCGGCGGCGATTTGTGCTGTGAATCGAAGGCGGCGGAGTCGGAGGTTGCTTCCGGTCAATCGTGCCCAGCGTCTGGCCACTGCTGCCACGAACCGACGAGTGTGAGCCCTGAATCAAAGTCTTGCTCCGACGAGCCGATTCACATCCCGTCAGCAGACGATGACTGCAACTGCGATTGTCTGTGCAAGGGTGCGATTTCATCTGTCTCATTGATTGCTGAAAACGGTGGCGCAACGCTACTGCACGAGCTGGCTGTTTGCCGAATCGACAATACAGACCTGTCTCGCTATCCAGTCACGCCGCCACCCGCCCCGCCCGATGCATTATCCGGGCGAGAGATCCGCACGTTGCGGATGTCTTCCAGGTCTAGTCGAGCGTTTATTCGCAAGATCTCCCGCTGAAGTTCTTGCGAACGCTGGGTTGCCTTTCGCGATCGAGATCCGTTTCCAGCTCGAATGACGAGCCTTCGGGACCTCTCGCCCCTGAACCTTTGACACTGGACATCCCTTGGCTCTACTCCCCTGGGAATATGGAATCCGGAATCTGTTGCGTCGTCCGCTGCGCAGTGGACTGACGTTGCTGGGATTAACGACCGTCGTTCTGCTGGTGCTTGTTGTCGTCGGCTTCGTGCGAGGTCTCGAACGCGCGCTGGCGGTCAGTGGCGACCCGCGCACGGTAATCGTCTTTTCACTCGGCATGGGCGAAAATCTGGAATACTCGTCCGTGCCGATGAGAACCTCAGACCTCGTCGCCGCCAGCATCGTCGGCGTTCAGGAACAACATGGAAGGAAGTTTGCCTCGCCGGAACTCTACCTCGGCACTCAAATCCGCACGTCCCGCGAAGGCATCCCCGGCATGGGGCTCGTGCGAGGTGTCACTCCGGCGGCGTTGCTGGTCCATTCGAACATCGAAATAACTGCTGGCGACTGGCCGCGTTCAAACGAGGTCATGATCGGTCGGTTAGCGGCGACAAAGATCGGAGCGACAGAAGAAGGCACCCGCATCGGTCAGTCGTTGTGGCTGGAAGGTCGTGAGTGGAAAATCAGCGGCGTGTTTGCTGCTGCGGGAGACATGCTGGAAGTGGCCGACGGGTTAAACATCGCCAGCCGGTTGATCGAATCCAGTACGGAATCGCTCGCCGACGGCGACCGGATTGAGGTAACGAATCATGCTGATTGAAGTTCGAAACCTGACGAAGTCATTCCAGAAGGGTGACGAGACGATCACGCCGTTGCGCGATGTCAGCCTCGATATCGACGAGCGGGAATTCGTCTCACTGATGGGGCCGAGCGGGACCGGCAAGTCAACACTGCTGAACCTGATCGCGGGCATCGACAAACCAACGTCTGGGACGATTACAGTCAATGGGACCGAGATCACGACGATTTCACGCAGCCGTCTGGCCAAATGGCGAGCGGTCAATGTGGGCTACATTTTTCAGACTCACAATCTGATTCCCGTTCTGACCGCGTACGAAAACGTCGAGCTACCGTTGCTCCTGCTTCCGTTCAATCGGGCGGAGAGACGACGACGCGTTCAGATCGCGCTCGAAGCCGTCGAACTGCTGGACCGCGCAAGTCACTATCCGAGACAGCTATCCGGCGGACAGGAGCAACGAGTCGGCATCGCACGGGCAATCGTCACTGATCCCAGAGTCGTTGTCGCCGACGAACCAACTGGCGACCTCGACTCAGCAACGTCGTCACACATTCTTGAGCTGCTGCAACGCCTGAACTCTGACCTCGGCACAACGCTGCTGATGGTCACACACGATGCCGATGCAGCAGCGGTTGCCGGACGCCAGTTGCGACTGGACGATGGGCGACTGATTTCTGACGAACGCAACGGTTCCGGGCATGTCGTTGACGCACCGCAGCCAAAGCCAGGGAAGGGTATCCATGTTTAAGTTCATGCCTTATCTGCTGAAAACGCTGTGGCGACATCGAGCGAGGACGATGCTTACCGTCAGCGGCTCAGCCGTTGCGTTGTTTGTGTTCTGTTTTGTCGGATCGGTGCAGGAAGGACTCGACCGACTGACTTCGCAGAAGGACTCGACGCTGATCGTTTTTCAAGCAAACAAGTTCTGTCCGGCAACCAGCCACCTGCCTCAGGACTACGATCAGATCATTCGCAAGATGCCCGGTGTCCGCGAAGTCGTGCCGATTCAGGTCTTCACCAACAACTGCCGCGCAAGTCTGGACGTTGTCGTTTTTTACGGGGTACCCGCTGAAAAAGTTCAAAAGATTCGCGACTTCGAACTGATCGAAGGAAGCTGGGACGAATTCAAATCAAACCAGGACGCCGGCATCGTTGGCGAAGCCGTTGCTCGTCGTCGCGGCCTGAAGCTCGGTACGAAATTTTCCGTCGGCGAGGTGAAGGTCACTGTCGCCGGAATTTTCAACAGCTCGAACAAGTCGGAAGAAGACTATGTTTACACGCATCTGGATTTTCTCCAGAGAACTCCCGGCATGAATCTTGTTGGAACCGTCACACAGCACGAGGTCGTGCTGAATAATGCTGACGATTCGGTCAGGATGGCCCGTGCGATCGACGACAAATTTCGCGGTGGCCCCGTCGAAACAGATACTCGCACCAAGGGAGTGTTTCAGGCGTCAAGCCTCTCGGATCTGATCGACCTGATCGAACTTTCGCATTATCTCGGCTATGCCTGTGTCGGCCTGATGACGATGCTGATTTCGACGACGACCTTCATGGCCGTGCAGGATCGGATCAAAGAACACTCGATCCTTCAGACCTTGGGATTCTCGGGTTCGATCGTCTTCTTACTCGTACTGGCCGAAAGCGTGCTGATCAGCATCGGCGGCGGAGTCGTCGGAACGGGCGCGGCCATGCTGACGCTGGCCAGCTCTGGATTGTCAGTCGGAGCCGAAGCGGTCACCATCGCTTTTTCGCCGTCGATCAAGCTCGCAACGGCGGGCCTTACCGGCTCTCTGATTGTCGGTTTCGTGGCGGGCGTTCTTCCCGCAATGGCCG